>Ga0209721_1000044_pt1 | contig 115927 bp, 98 predicted proteins | sample TshhotsprinmetaG_FD_184139 | JGI IMG/M metagenome (GOLD analysis project Ga0209721, IMG submission 184139) | Hot spring microbial communities from South Africa to study Microbial Dark Matter (Phase II) - Tshipise hot spring metaG (SPAdes)... | ecosystem: Environmental > Aquatic > Thermal...
GAGGTATTGAATTTGGAAATGACTCAAAATTAATTTATGGATTTAAACTAAAAACCAGTTATACATATTCATATTTCAAGTACATTGAGTATACCTCTAAATCTATTGACCGAAATAATAATGTTGTAGAAAAAAATTTCTCAGGTAATTTTGTACCCAGCGTCCCTGAACATAATTTAAATCTTGCATTAAAATATGAAAAAGAACTTAATATAAATACAAATATTTTCGGTAAAGTCAGCTACCAATATGTAAGTGAAATGTATGTGAACGACACAAACTCCGAAAAAACAGATGCTCCTTATAGTCTTGTAAATTTCATGATTGGAATTGACCAAAGATTTGGTAGCTTAAACATCTTGCTTAGTGGTGGAATTAATAACATATTCGATAAAAAATATGCTGGCTTTATCAACATTAATTCTACAGCTGATAGATTTTATGAGCTTGGGGAGCCAAGAATGTACTTCATTAATTTAAATTTGGGCTACACTTTATGATCTTTTTTCTTATAGCCATACTTGTTTTTGTTGATAATTCATTTTCTCAAGATTGGGGGATAAGGGATTTTATCCTTTATCCCTCAACTATTACTCAAAGCGAACCAGTTGTGACCATCAATCCTAACGACAGAAACTTCATATTTTCCTCGGCAAATACCATTAAATTTACCCCCTTTTTTATATCGGAAGGGATATACATTTCTACTAATTCAGGATTAACATGGGCAGGCACTGATACATGTTATGGTGAATACATCAACTTTCATGGTGGAGACCCTGCTATTGTTATAACTAAAAATAATAGATTAATACTTACACGTTTAGGAAGAAGTCCTTTTATAGGATTATATACTCATTTTTCCACAGACAATGGAAAAACATGGTCATTTCAGAAACAAATAACAGATCACGATCTTGATAGAGCCTCACTTGCATCAGATATATTTCCGACAAGTCCTTATTACGGTCGTACTTATGCTGCCTGGGTAAGATTTGCTCCTCCTTATCCTGTCTTCTTCTCATACAGCGATGATGGTGGAAGTACATGGTCAGTACCAAAACAGGTAAATAATCCGCCACAAAGAAATGCAGGAGTGGATATTGCTATCGATAAGAATGGTAATGTATACCTTGTCTGGGCACTTGTATCAGCTAGTTCGCCATTTACTGAGCAATTTATCGGATTTGCCAAAAGCACAAATGGTGGCAACTCATGGAGAGTGACCGAAAGAGCTTTTCCTATTTTAGGGATTCAGGGACTTTTAACTTCTAAGCAAAATATCAGGGTTAACAGTTACCCTAGAATAGCAATTGATACTACAAATAGTTCATATCAAGGCAGTATTTATATAGTTACAACAGTTAGAAACCTAAGTCCTGCTGGAAACGATCCTGATATCATTCTTTATCGATCTACAGATGGAGGAACAACCTGGCAAAATGGAATAAGAGTAAATCAAGATCCATTAAATAATGGTAAAATTCAATTTTTTCCTGCCATAACTGTAGATACAGCAGGCGGAATTAATATAATTTACTACGATGATAGAAATACTACTTCCGATTCCACTGGTGTATTTTTATCCCGTTCTACTAATGGTGGAAATATTTTTATTGATTACCCCCTCAGCACAAAAAATTTTAGACCAATGGCAATTGGTGGACTCGGACAAGGTTATCAGGGGGACTTAATTTCTGTCATAAACACTGGAAATATATTAATTCCAATATGGATGGATAACAGAACCGGAATTTATCAATTATGGACTGCAAGAATAGAAATCGATAAACTAACAAACATAAACTACATAGCTCCAACTTCATATCAATTAAAATTAGAACAAAACTATCCAAACCCTTTCAACTCCAAGACAGAAATTCAATTTGAAATTCCCTCACCCGCTCATGTTCAGCTCGAAGTTTTTAACATTTTAGGACAACCAATAATAAAATTAATTGATAAAGAGCTGAATGCAGGAAAACATTCAATTGAATTTAATGGAGACAACTTAAAATCTGGTATATATTTTTATCGACTGAAATGTGGGAATAAGTTTTTGACAAAAAAAATGATTCATGTTAAGTAAGCCCAAATCGTAACCCGATTTTCAGCATTGAAGTGGTAAACCGAAATTAATTTTTAATTCACTTCTCATTAAAAATTTGAAATCTAGACTTAAAATTAGATTATTGATTAAAACACCAAAGCAGGCAATTTCTTCAAATGAATTACCAGAATCATTTATAGCCAACTACAACTGTAAATTCACCCTTTAACTTAAGACGATGTCTCATAGCATAAATATCTCGAACCGTCCCTCTTATCACTTCTTCAAATTTTTTAGTCAATTCTCGACAAAATGCAATTTCACGATCGGGGCAAATTGAATTTAACTCCTCTAGTAATTTCAGAATGCGGTATGGTGATTCATAAAAAACTGTCATTGATTTTCTTCTTGCAATCTCTTCCAGCTTGGTTTTCCTACCCTTTTTTTGGGGGATAAATCCCTCGAAATAGAAATCTTTTATCTTAAAACCACTCAAAACAATTGATGGAATGATTGCGTTTGGCCCGGGTATGGGTACAACAGTAATATCATTTTCAACACATGCTCTTACAAGTTTTGAACCGGGATCAGATATACAAGGAGTACCTCCATCAGAAATTAAAGCAATATTTTTTCCTTCGTTCAATAGTTTAATAATTTGAGGAATTCGTTCATCTTCATTATGGGAATGATAACTCACTATTGGATTTTTAACACCATAATACGATAGTAATATTCCACTTGTCCGTGTATCTTCGCACAAAATCAAATCTACCTCTTTTAATGTTTTGATAGCACGAATTGAAATATCTTCAAGATTACCAATTGGAGTAGCAACTAAGTAAAGTTTTCCCCTCATATACTTAATTTATTTCACTCTGCATCATACTTTACAATCGATTGAACGTTATATTTTGAAAGTTTTTCCCTGCCCTTTAAGAATGTAAGTTCAATAAGAAAGATTATTCCTGCAATTTCACCGCCAAGTCTCTCGACCATTTTGCAAACGGCTTCGACAGTACCTCCGGTTGCGAGTAAGTCATCGTGAATTAAAATTTTTTCTCCTGGATTTATTGCATCAACATGCATTTCAAGTGAATCTTCACCATATTCAAGTAAATAACTTTCATGAATCTTTTCTGCTGGAAGTTTTCCAGGTTTCCGAACAAGTACAAGTCCAGCATTAAATTTCTCTGCGAGCAAAGAGCCAAAAATGAATCCCCGCGATTCAATTGCCACAACTTTATCGACTTCCAGGTGCGACACCTGAGTGTAAAGTTGCATTAATGCTTCTTTAAATGCTTTTTTATCTTTTAGAAGAGTTGTAATATCTTTAAATATTATTCCTTTTTTGGGAAAGTCTGGAACGTCACGAATGAATTTACTTAAATCCATTTTTCCTTCCTTTATTTTCTACAAAATTTTATTAAAAATTCTTCGAGAGTTAAACAATTAACAATATCTTTCTTTTCAGCCCCGCCCTTTATTGCCATATCCAAACCATATTTTACATAATTAAATTCCGTTATACTATGAGCATCAGGTGCTATGGTAATCAAAACACCTTTTGAAATAGCATACTGAATAAATTCCCAATCAATATCGAGCCTGTAGGGATTACAATTAAGCTCAATTGATTTACCTTCTCCACCTGCAACATTTATAATTTCATGCATATCAATTTGATAGGGATCGCGACTAAGTAATAGTCTACCAGTAGGGTGACCGAGGATTTTTACATGTTTGTTTTTCAGTGCTCTAATTATTCGATTAGTCATCTCACCTTTTGATAAACTAAATCTGGAATGAACAGATGCAATTACACAATCAAATTGACTTAAGATACCGTCATCAAAATCAAGTGAACCGTCAACAAGAATATCGCATTCAATTCCTTTCAAAAGTTTTGTTTTGGAGTTCGTTGAATTAATCGAGTCAATTTCTTTCCATTGCTCTTTTAATTTTTTTTCGTCCAGTCCATTTGCATAATAAGCCGATTTGGAATGGTCACATATTAAGACATATTCATAATTTAATCTTCCAGATTCTTTTTTGATTTCTTCCAGAGAACTGGAACCATCAGAATAATGTGAATGAATATGAATTAAACCACGCAAAGAATTTTTATCGGGAAAATCGTATTGTTTTAACTCCAGATTTGAATTTTCTCTTGCTTGTGGAGGAATGAAAGGTAAAGTTAAACTCGCAAAAACTTCTTCTTCGGTTTTGAATTTTTTTTCTTTTAACGTTTTGAACTTAATGCGATTTAAAAAATCATCCGTACCTGTTGTTTCAACTAATCGATAACTAAATTCATTATTATCCGATAAATGAAAAACAACATTGTGTTCCTTATAAGAACTGCCATACTCAAAATCACTTAATCTTTTTAACTCGAAGCTTTTCGAAACTCTTTCAAAGTCTTCTTTAAGAATTAAAAAATCTAATTGTGAGATTGTTTTTGAGCGTAATCTTAATGAGCCTGTAGGAACGACTATCTTAATCCCCTTTGAATTAAGTTGATTTATAATTTCATCTTTAATTAAATCAGCCTTATGAAGTAATAGTTTACCTTTTGTCTTTTTAATTCTCTCTATGTTTGCGAAGATATTAGATTGAGTTTTTTCACCAAAGCCTGGTATTTTCATTAACTTATTTTCAATGCAAGCCTGTTCAAGTTCATCAAGGTTAGATATTCTTAGTTCATCAAAAAGTTTTTTGATTTTTTTAGCGCCCAGACCACGAATTTGAGTCAATGCATAAATTTCCTCAGGAAATTCTGACTTTAACTCGTTTAATACGTGAGTTTCATTTTTCTCATTTAATTCTTTTAGTATACTTAGTATTGATTTACCTACTCCTTTTGTATTCTGAATAATTTCTTTCTCAAAAGCTTCATTGAGAGATATATCATAATTTGAAAGATTTCTAATTGCTGTATAAAACGCATTAATTTTGAAAACATTTTCGCCTTTGAGTTCTAAATAGAAAGCAATTTGCTCAAGTATATCTAATGCTTCTTTAAGGTGCATAATTTAATCCCAAGTAGATAACAACATAAGTTAGAAAAAATCCATAAAGGCTGCCAATTAAAACTTCTTTAAAGGAGTGAACACCAAGTGTTAATCTCGACCACATTAATAGAAATGTGATTATTAAACTTAATGCTGAGAGAGAAGGTGAAACAAATAATAGAATCGCAGTAAACCCTGCTGGCGTTAATGAATGGATGCTAATTTTGATTTTTTTATTAATAAAATAAACTCCAATAGATGAAACTATATTTGCAAGGATTACAAGTTTTATAAAAGTTGAACTGGTAAAAAAGTGAAGCAAAAGTAAACAAATTGAGCAAACAACGAAGCTAAAGATGTACAATATATCTCGCTGCTCTTTAATCACGGCATCTCTATTGATGATTTTGTTTTTTCTTCTTAAGTGAATAAAATAAGTCATAGGAAGAATAACAAGTCCAAAAAGCATTACAAGTAACGAAATAACTTTTTCATTGTTCGCTAATTCAATTTTAAGTGGTAAGTAAAAACTTGCAAATAAGAAAAAAGTTGGTGGTATAAATATGTCAGATAAAACTCTGGCGATTTTCTGCTTCTTCATCCTGAAAATGTAAAATCTGTAATTTGTTTTTCTTTTAACTCGTTCTTAAGAAAGTAAGTAATATAATTTATGATTTCATCATATGTATAAAATTGCATAAGTTCACTTCGAAGCTTTGCAGAGTTATAAAAACCTTTCAAATAGCCTGAGTAATATTTTCTGAATTCAATTACGCCTTTTCTTTCGCCTTTTAACTCTATTGATAATTTAAGATGATCAATCATAGTTTTAATTGATTCATTTAATTGGATGGGTTCATAAGTTCCTTTCTCAAATAACTCTTTTGTTTGCTTAAAGATGAAAGGATTGTTGATTGCGCCACGAGCAATCATTACGCCATCGCATCCTGTTTCATAAAAAGCATTTTTAGCATCTTCTGGAGTCAAAACACCACCATTCAAAATGACTGGAATTGAAACAACCTTCTTTACTTTCTCGATCCATGACCAATCGGGGGTGCCCTTGTGAGCCTGGGCACGTGTTCTACAGTGAATAGTTATCATTTGAACACCACAATCTTCCACAAGTCTTGCTACTTCCACTATTTTAATTGAATTATCATCCCAACCTAAACGAGTCTTGAGCGTCACTGGTACATTCACAGCCTTGACAATTTCCTTAACAAGTTTTCCTAAATACTCTAAATCTTTCAACAACGCCGCTCCTGCTCCATGACCAACAACATTTCTAACCCAGCAACCTGCATTAATATCAATTACATCTGGATTTTCTTCTTCAGCAATTCTAGCAGCATCAACCATTGCTTGGATATCGCCACCATAAATTTGAATACCTGCTGGTCTCTCCTCATCGTACAATTTAATTTTAAGTTTTGTCCTTTCACTTCCCCTTCTTAAACCTTCTGAATTAGCGAACTCAGTAAAAACAAAGTCAGCTCCCAATCTTTTACAAATAATTCTAAAAGATGCATCGGTGACATCTTCCATTGGAGCAAGAAATAATGGTTTAAAAAATTCAAGCGGGCCTATTTTCATCCTCTCTCCAACTTTTTATCTAATCCTTTCTTTTTCAAATTAATGAAATTTAAAATTCCTATAATCAACGCAAGAAAAGTAAATAAACTTGCTGTCCAGAATGGATACTGGTATCCAAATACTTTGAACGAAAATCCACCCCAAACAGGTCCAAATACTCTTCCTAACGAACCCATAGACATGTTTATACCGAGAACTTCTCCTTGCTTTTCTGGTGAAGTTAGCTTCGAGACAATACTTGCAATTGTTGGATTAATTAATGCAAGCCCAAATGATATTGCTACAAGTACTAACCATATAAAATGTATATAAAGATGAATCATGGGCACTAGAAAAAGTCCTGCTGCCATAAAAAATATTCCACTTAATAAAAGAGCTTTTTCACCATATCTTTTTGTAAGCTTATCAATTAAATAACCTTGAATTATGATTCCTACCAAACCTATAACTGCATAAATATAACCGATCTGTCTATCCGAAAAATACAAGTAACGATAAGCATAAATTGGCAAAATTCCGTATGTATTTGCAATAGAAAAGGTAACTAACAAAAACATTAACAAAAATTTTCCCACTATGTCGTCCTGTAAAACCTTTAAGTATCTATTAAGTTTCAATGATGTTAAAAAGTCTGATTTGTTTATAACAGGTTTTGTTTTGTTTGTCAATGATTCTTCTAAAAACACCATTGATAAAATTAATGCAAATAGAGAAAAAGCAGCAGCTGTAAGATTAGTTAGAACATATCCATATGTACTCATAATGCCACCAATGAAAGGACCCAGAACAAAACCTATTCCAAAACTAGCTCCCATCAAGCCCATTCCTTTGGTTCTATCTGATTTCTCAGTAACATCAGCAATATAAGCTTGTGCTGTTGAAATACTTCCACCACTCATACCTGCAATAGAACGTGCAAGCAATGCGATCCAGTATTCAGGAGCAAAAGCAAAAATTATATATGAAATTGTAGTTACGGCCAATGAAAAAATAATGATTGGTTTTCTCCCAATATGATCGCTTAACTTCCCTAAGATTGGCGAGAATAAAAATTGAAAAAAAGAAAAGGAAGCAATTAACAATCCTATTAAAATTTCACTCGAGCCAAAGCGAGTTTCTATATACCTTGGTACTATTGGGATCAAAATTCCAAAACCAATCATATCAATAAGCACAACAATAAATACAATCCAAATATTTCTACTTTTTAATTTCAATATTTATCTTCCTCCGACAAAAATGAGTTTATCACTTTAGGTTTTTGGATTTTAAAAGTAATAAGGTTTTCTGTTGGAAACAAAGCAAGAAAATCCTCTTTACTAAAAAAAACTTCAAACCTTGAAACGTATTCTTCTAATTTTTTAAGATAGTAGGCTACGTTGTAATTAGGTTTGTATGGATTAAAATTTTCTAATAACTCACAATTTTCATAGACTTTTACATCTGGATCGGAACCAGTTATGTAGTATGAAATTTTTGTTCTTGGCGGACATTTATCATTATAAATTTTAATTGCCAATTCATATGCTGCCGATTTAGCCCTTCTTTTTTCGGCTACAGCAAGTTTATAATTTTCTATGGTATCATATAAAATTTCCACTTTGGCGAGTTTCTTTATGTCAATACTTCTATTAATAATTTCCTCTCTAAGTATAAGATATGAGTTTGGAATTTCTTCCAATCGGTCTGTTAAAATTTTTGATATGCAATATTCTATAAAATCACGAGCGTATTCTTCAATGCTCTTAGACATTAGAGCACTACCACGAATAATTATTTTATCATCATATGTCAATAAAGCATAATTTTTCTTTTTATAGCTTAACATTTTTGCATAACGCCCACCAAAAGTCAAATTAACCCCATCAGGTAAATTTTTATTAACATCCCCAACCAATTTTTCTGCTTCTTCCTTGGTTAAACTCACATTCGGGGCTATGTATAAACCATCTGTATCCACTTCAAGAACTAAACAATCCCTCTTTTTAAATTCTTCTATCAAGATCTTAAGCAATTTTTGACCATAGGTAGTAATTTCATTTGCCTTGTCGTAATCATTAAAAATACCTCTAGCAAATCCTAAGTATCCATAAAAAGAGTTAATTAGAATTTTATAAGATTTTTGCATCGCATCTAGTTGAGATTTTTTATATGCTGATTCTACACTGAGCATTTGATGTTTTAACTCGAGTCTTTTCCTGGTGAGAACTTCAACAAGTTTAAGAAATACATTCAGTACGTCTGACTTTGGACTGATCTTATTTGAAATGATTATGGAAGGATACAGTGATTCGATATCAGCGTGAATTATATTGTTGAAAAGTCCGCGATAAAATACATCAGAGTAGCCACCCACAACCGGTTTATAATTCATTGGTTCTGGTAAGCTATATTTTTTTCTCAGGTATTCTCGTACCATTAATAGCTCAATTTTATGTGAAACTCCAGAACGAAAAAGTTGAAGAAAATTCATAGGTATCATTTGAGCTTCATAAAAGTGAATAGGAACCATAAGTTCACTTAATAACTTCATGAACCCTAGTTCTTCTCTTGAGGCTGCCATTAAAATTTCTATATCCTTATGTAAGTACCATTCTTTTTTCTCTTCAGGAATACAAATTTCAACATCGATATTTAATCCAAGAAGTTTAATTACCTCGTAAATAGTTTCGTTTTGCAATTCTCTACGCAATGATTCTTTAGAAACAGCTAATTGAAACAGATCAATCACATGTCTGCCTTCAATCAGGATATCGTTAAATGTGTATTCACCAATGCTAACTAATTGACTTGCATTCATAATGGGATTCGAACCATCACGTCCAATGGAAAAATCAATCCGATGATTTGAATATCGAGAAATTAAAAAAGGTAAATCCTGATTCGATATATTAAAACCTATAATTAAATCCGGATTTTTATCATTTATTACATTAATCAATCTGTCCAAAACAGATTTTTCATTATCATCTTTAACGATAAAGTTTTCAGCCCAACCAGAATTATCAAGTAGAGAAATTAAGTAGATAAAATTTCTTTCTATATCACCTCGATTAAGCAAATTTTTAGAATATTCAACCCTTAAAAAAAGAATTGTAAGGTCATCATACTTCAGAGACTTAAAATAGGTCTCCCCACTTTGAATTAAAAATTGTGAAATAGGATCAGACTTTAAATACACTTCATGAAGTTCATTAAAATTAAACCTTTTCAAACCCAATTTTTTAGATATAGCCCAAAGAGTATTCATCATATCATTCCAGTTTTCAAAGGCAAATAAATACTTATACTTACCAGAACCATTTAGCCTCTTTTTCCAATATTTACCTTGAAATTCAGGAAAATGACTATCATCGCTTAAAAAATAAAAGGGATAAAATTTTCTAACCTGTGAAGTTACCTTGCCCGAATTTTTTAGATAAAGTTTGACTTGATTAGGTGAGATTTGTTCAATAGCTACTATTCCATCTGTTTCTCCAAATCCAAAGATAAGTTTTTCCTGTTCTGTCATTTCTTAGAAGGATTTAACTAATGAAAATTAATAATAATTAGCTACTGTAAAAACAACCATAAGCTGAAAAGGAAGGACAAAGGCACGGAGTGATGGCAGCCAGATCTTCATCTAAACTCCATGCCTTGAAAACTTATTCGTTGGATGTAGACTCTACCGTTGATTCGCCAGACTCAGAAGCTTTTTTCTCTGCATTACGGCTTATTCTAACTTGCTGAATTTCATTTCTCAATTCCTGAGCCATTCGTCTTAATTCTTGTAATGACTTCCGAAGTCTTGTGCCTGCCGCATTTTTACCTTTGTTAAAAAATTTTTCGTAATCAGCCTGCATACTATCAATAAAGTTCTTAAGTTCATCTAATTTATTCATTGATTCCTCCAAATAAATTTATTTAACATTTTTGAATTAATGCTAATATACAGAAACTAATAGTTTTTGCAAGAACCAAATTCTCGATTTTTATTGAATTTTCATATGTTTTGATACAAATCAAATCTATTCCGGACTTACAAACTTCAAATTAATTTATGTGATTTTAATATCGCCGGTTGATTAAAATAGTAATAAAGCGAAATTTAGTTATAAAATTAAATCCTTGCTTTTTGTTAAATTCTAAAAAGAATTGGAATTTATGAGAAAACCAATTTCGGTAATAATTATTACGAAAAACGAAGAGAAAAAACTTAAAGAATGTCTTGAAAGCGTTAAGTGGGCCGAGGAAATAGTTGTTGTTGATGCAAAAAGTGAAGATAATACAATTAAAATAGCCAGAGAATATACAGATAAGATTTTTGTACATGAATGGACCGGATTTTCTAACCAAAAAAATATTGCATTAAGTTATGCAACAAACGAATGGATTCTTAGTTTAGATGCTGATGAGCGAGTTTCTCATGAACTCCGAAATCGAATTCAAGATTACGTTTTAAGCACAACGCATGATTTTGATGGATTCTACGTAAAAAGAGATAATTACTTTCTTGGAAAAAAAATTCGAGGATGTGGTTGGGGCAAAGATTTCCAGATAAGAATTTTTAGAAAGTCAAAAACCACAATTACAAATAGACTTGTTCACGAAGGCTTTAAGGTAGATGGTAAAGTCGGTAAAATCTACGAGTCTTTAATTCATTTAAGTTATTCGAATTTTAACGAAGTAATAAAAAAAATTAATCACTATTCAAGTTTAGAAGCATTGGAGAAATTCACTAAAAAAAAATCAAATATTTTTACAATAATTTTTTATCCACCTATGTATTTTTTTCAGCACTTAATACTTAGGTATGGTTTTATAGATGGTATTTACGGCTTTTTTATATCAATTATGCATGCCCTGACAAAGTTCTTAGTTCAAATAAAAATTTGGGAATTGCAGCGTAAATCATGAAAAGACCTCGATTCTTAATTTGCCGCATAGATCGAGTTGGCGATGTTGTGCTCTCTACTCCTCTACCAAGAGAAATAAAAAACTCTTATCCCGAATCTTTCATCGCCGTTTTAGTTAGAAACTATACAAAAGATATTTTCATAAACAATCCATATGTTGATGAAATTATTATTTACGATGAAAATAAAAATTATAGCTCTTTCTTAAATCAAGTTAAAACTCTACGTAAGATCAAATTTGAATATGCCTTTATGCTTCTCCCAAATGAGAGGCTCAATTACATTTTATTTTTAGCGGGAATTAAAACTCGCATAGGTGTTGGACGCAAGTTATACCAATTCTTAACTTTCACAAAATTTGTAGATCGAAAGAAATACATCCCATTAAGACATGAAGCAGATTATAATCTTGATATGTTGAGAAAAATTGGTATCGAACCACAATCTTTAGAGCCAGAAATTCATTTAAGTTACGACGAGAAAAAAAAAGCCCAAGAATTTCGTGACAAAATAATAGGAAATAAAAAATTTTTAATTGGCATTAATGTAACGAGCGGTAACTCATCGCCTAACTTAAGCGTAACTGAATATAAAAGACTTTTCGAAAAATTAAAGGTTTTCGAGGAAATACAAGTAATTTCTACTGACCTTTTTCCGCCTAAGGAAATTCAAGATTTGAATCACATTCATTTTCCAATGATTGGCAGTAAACTTAGAGAGTCAATTGTTAAATTTTCTGCTCTGGATTTGCTAATATCCTCAAGTACAGGTCCAATGCACGTATGCTCCGCTCTTAAAGTTCCTACAATTTCCCTATTTTGTCCTTTACCTGCTTGCTCCCCAAAATTGTGGGGTCCACTCGGAAATAAATCTTTATTAATTTTACCTGAAAAATCTTACTGTGAGACCAAATGTCCCGGAGACCCCAAATTATGTAATTTTTTTGGAGAAGGTGGCATCAATGCAGAAAAAATTATTAATGAAGTGATTAATTTCTTAAAACTTGATTCACTAAATCGTTAAAAATTAATAAGTTAACTTACATCTAATTAAGTTTCAATAAACCTCGTAATCCAATATCTTTCCTGTAGTATTTATTTTCAAAGTTTATCAGCTCTGCTGTTTGGTAAACATTATTAATAAGTTCTTTAAAGTCTTTTTCCTTTGATGATAAAACCACATTAAGTACTCTGCCACCAGATGAAACAATTTTACCACCAACTTTTGATGTTCCCGCATGATATATAATTGTGTCGTTAAGATGCTCCACCAGATCAAGTCCAGTAATTTCATATCCAGTTTCGTACGAATCAGGATAACCAAATGATGCAAGAACCAGGCAAATTGCCTTACCAGAATTTTTTGTAGAGTAATTTTTCAACTCACCCTTTACAGTTAAATACATTAGTTCAAGTAAATCATTTTCTAAATTCTGTAACACAACTTGAGTTTCTGGGTCACCAAACCGACAATTAAATTCAATTACCTTAATTCCTTCTCTAGTGATTATCAAACCACAGTATAAACATCCTGTATAAGGTGAGGATTCTTCTAAAAGTCCATCCAGAACGGGGTCAATTATGGAATGTTTTATTTCATCGATCTGGCCATCACTCAAAATTTCATTAAAACTATAAGAACCCATACCTCCAGTATTTTTACCAGTATCCCCATCTCCCACCCTTTTATAATCTTGAGCTGGCGATAAAAGAACATAATCTTTTCCATCAGTTACTACAAAAACAGAAACTTCTTCTCCATCAAGATATTCTTCCAAAACTATACTATTACCTGAAACACCAAATTTATTATGCAAGAAAATTTCGTCAAGTGTTTGAAGCGCATGGTTAAAATGTTGACTTATTGTCACTCCTTTACCAGCAGCAAGTCCATCAACTTTGATGACAATTGGGTAAGCAGATTTTTCCAGAAATTCTCGAGCTTTATGATATTCATCACGATGAAAGATAATGTGACTTGCCGTCGGTACACCTTTCCTTTTCATTAATGCTTTCGCGAAACTTTTACTACCTTCTATCTGAGCTGATTTACCAGATGGTCCAAAGACAGGTATATTAAATTTTGAAAGATAATCTTTAATACCTCTAACGAGCGGTTCTTCTGGTCCAACAACAACCATGTCAATTTCTTTTTCAATACAAAAATTCTTAATGGCTTCAAAATCGCCTAATGGTACTTTTACTACTTTAGCATATCTTTCCATACCAGGATTGCCCGGAATGGCATACAAATTTTTTAATAATGGGCTCTTTGAAATCTTATGACAGAGCGCATCTTCTCTGCCGCCAGATCCCAGGACTAAAACATTAAGTTTCATTTCTCATTTGAAATTGAAAGATAGTGATTAAATCTTGAGTTAATTTTTTACTCTCGAATAATTCAATATAATTAATATCACCGGCTGGAAGTTCACCTGATACATACATTTCATAGATATTGTATATTGCTTTTTTTATACCATCCACATCTTCAGGTTCTACAATTAAATATGCCTTATATTTCTTTAAAATTTGAGCTGCTGCTCCATTTTCAGGTACACATGCTAAAATGAATTTCCCGGTACCCATATATTCAAACAGTTTGCCTGTTGCAACCAGGTGGGGATTCTTAGAGTGTCTAATCATTAACCATAAAGCATCAGAATCAAGCAGGTATTGAAAACTTGTTTGATGGTCGACATAACCGATGAAATTAAAGGCATTCAATAATTTGAGTTTGGCTATTTTTTTCTTCTGTGATTTTGGGAAATTTCCAACAAAACAAAACTCAATTTTATTTTGGAGTTCTGGTTTTTCGTAAAAAAGCCTTCTAACCGCTTCTATGAAAAATTTGGGAGTACGCTCGTCATAAAAAATTCCACTATATGTTATCCTCATTTTACGAAAAGGTTTATTCGATTTAAATTTTAAATCAAAGTCCTCTCTATCAAATCCATGGGGGATAATTACAATTTCATTAGGCGATAAGAACTTGTAATTTTTCAACAGATGCTCTTTAATTTGTCTCGTGTATGTTATTATTTTATCACTGTTGTACAGTACTTTTTTTTCCATTTGTTTAACAATCCATCGATGAATAAACGTAGGATAAAAAGACAAAACGTCATCAAGCCAGGCGTCTCTGTAATCGAGTATAATTGGTATATCGAATTCTTTTTTAAGTTGATTGGCAATTAAAAAAGAAGTGTAAGGTGGAGCTGTAGCATAAATTATATCAAACGATTCTTTTTGTAATAATTTTCTTGCTTCCTTTAGAGCTGGTCTCATCCAAGATATTTTGTTATCAGGTAAGAAGATAGTTTGGCTAATTCGATTAAGAATTTTTCTAATGAAGTCACTTCTAATTTTACTTTGATCAAAAATGCGTTGAGTTGGATCAGGTGATTTAGTTCTTATTATTCTTACATTTAACTGATTTAACTTTTCAAGTAAAGATGTATCAAAAGCATAATACGATTTTGGTTGAATTGTGAGTACTGTTGGTTGCCAATCGAAGTAAACCATGTTTTTAACAAATTTAGTAGTTCGTTGTACGCCACTGAAAGCCATCGGTGGAAAATAATATGCAATTACTAAAACTTTTTTGCTCATATCGTTATCAAGTTTGTTGTTACAGTATTTAATACATCAACCTTGTTATCATTAACAAGAAAATTATTCTCTATACGAATTCCAAAGACATTTTCAAAATATAAAGCTGGTTCAATTGCGATTATCAAGTTTGGTAGAATAATATCTTTACTGTTTCTGGCAATCCTCGGATAATTATGAATATAAACTCCCAAACCGTGACCAAGAGCATGTGTAAAAAAATTATCAAGTTTGAACCCAGCAAAATATTTAATTACGCATTCATATAATTCATGCCCTTTTAGACCAACATTAATCTTGGATTTAACAAACGAAAGAGCATTATTTACAATTTCATAGTATTTTCTAAATTCCTGTGATGGTTTTCCAAAATAAATAGTGCGCGTAAAGTCTGAATTATAACCATTAAACTTCACACCAAAGTCCAAAATTATTGGTGAATGTGGCTTTAATTTAGTTTTTCCAGTTTTGCCGTGCGGGTAAGCAGTATTCTTACCAAATAAAACAATAGGATCGAAGGCTTCGCTTTTCGCATCAATCAAGTTTATTTGATATTTTAACTCAGCATATAAATCTAATTCTGTAATCCCCTCTTTAACATATTCTAAAATTTTTAAAAAGATTTTTTCAGTGAATTTCAAAGCTTTTTTAGTTTGATTTATTCCATATTCATCCTGAAAAGCAAAAAAAAATTCTAAAGAATTGGGCAACAATTTCAATTCAGTATTAAATGATTTTTGAAAAAGCAGATATCTGTCGTAAGAAATTTTAGAAGCCTCAATAAATAATCTTTTAACTTTTTTTGATTTTAAAAACTTTTTAATCTCATCAATCCAATGGTCGTTAAAAATCTGAAATTCAATTTCACCTGAGTATGTTTTAATTTGCTGTGTATAACGTTTATCAGTAAAAACTTTCACATAACTACCCGATATAAACAAAAAAGCATTTGATGATGAAAAGCCAGTAAGATAAATAACATCTTCAGTTTTATATGTGAAGTAAACATCCTTTTTGCTTAATGATAATAAGTTTCTTAGTCTTTTAATTCTGTCTCTAAAAATATTTGACATTTTAATTTAGTTGCCTTTTGCCCGATAATTTGGAGCTTCTTTGGTAATAAGAATATCATGAGGGTGACTTTCCCGCAAGCCTGCTTCTGTAATTCTTATAAACTTAGCCTTTGTTTGTAGCTCTTTAATATTTATTACTCCACAATATCCCATTGCGGCTCTCAATCCTCCAACCATTTGGTAAACCATTTCTGAAAGTGGACCTCTGTATGGAACTCGACCTTCAATTCCTTCAGGGACTAATTTTTTAATATCATCTTCTACATCTTGAAAATATCTATCCTTACTACCTTTCTTCATCGCTTCAAGAGAACCCATACCACGATATACTTTATAGCTTCTTCCTTCATATAAAACCTGTTCACCGGGACTTTCATCAGTTCCAGCAAAAAGACTTCCAATCATCACTGAATCAGCACCCGAAGCAATCGCCTTTGCAATATCACCTGTTTGTTTAATTCCACCATCTGCAATTATTGGAATGTTATATTTTCTTGCAGCACGAGCAGCTTCCAATATAGCACTTATTTGTGGAACTCCAACTCCTGTTACTACACGAGTTGTACAAATTGAACCAGGGCCAATGCCGACCTTTACACAATCAGCACCAGCTCTTATCACATCCAGTGTACCTTCATAAGTTCCTACATTTCCTGCAACTAACTCTAAAGCAGGAAATTTTTTCTTTATTAACTTAATCATTTTTAACACGCCCTCTGAGTGAGCATGAGCAGTGTCAATAGCTATTACATCAACACCCGCTTTAACTAACTCATCTACTCGTTCAATTGTGTTTGATTCAATTCCAACTGCTGCGCCCACTTGCAATCTTCCATATTCATCCTTACATGCGTTTGGATATTTTTTCCTCTTTTGAATGTCCTTAAATGTTATAAGGCCAATTAAACGATAATCTTTATCAACTACTGGAAGTTTTTCAATTTTATATTTCTGAAGAATTTGCTCAGCTTTTTCTAAAGTTATTCTACCAGTAGCTGTAATTAAATTATCTTTCGTCATTAATTTGTGTATGGGAATATTTAGCTTAGGTTCAAAACGCAGATCACGATTCGTAATTATTCCAACTAATTTTCTATTTTCATCAATAATCGGGATTCCGGAAATTTTATACTTATGCATTAATTCAAGAGCTTCACCAACGGTTTGATGGGGAAATAAAGTAATAGGATCTTTTATCATTCCACTCTCACTGCGTTTTACCTTGTCAACCATATCTCGCTGTTCACTAATTGTAAGATTTTTATGTATAAATCCGATTCCACCTTCACGAGCAATTGCTATTGCCATCTCGTGTTCAGTTACTGTATCCATTGCAGCTGAAATGAGAGGAATGTTTAGTTTTATTTTATTAGTAAGTCGAGTTGAAACATCAACATCTCGTGGTAATACAGAAGATTTAGCTGGCACTAAAAGTACATCATCAAACGTTAATGCTTCATGAACTATCTTTCCTTTCAACATTACCTCAAATTTTATTCATATGCTGGTATTCCAGTTATATCTTCCCCGACTATCAAAGTATGCATTTCATGGGTTCCTTCGTATGTTTTTACAGATTCAAGATTTGCCGAGTGACGCATAATTGGATACTCATCAAGTATCCCATTTGCACCAAGAATTTCCCGAGCTACCCGACAAATCTCCAATGCAACTTCACAATTATTTCTTTTAGCCATAGAAACATGGGTATATCTCGCTTTACCCTGGTCCTTTAATCGCCCTAATTGAAGTACCAACAATTGTGCTTTTGTTATCTCTGTTAACATCCAAACAAGTTTAGCCTGGATTAATTGATAACCTGCAATAGGCCTTGAAAATTGAATTCTGGATTTTGCATAATCTAGTGCAGTGGTGTAAGCGACCATTGCTGAACCAATCACTCCCCAGGCAATTCCATAACGAGCTTGAGTAAGACACATCAATGCCGATTTAAGACCTTGCGTATTTGGCAACCAATGAGAATCAGGAACAAAAACATTATCAAGCACCAGTTCAGAAGTAATGGAAGCACGAAGTGAGTGTTTACCTTTCATTTCTGGAGCTGAAAATCCTTTAAAGTCTTTTTCAACTAAAAAACCATGAACCACTCCATTCCATTTTGCCCAAACAACAGCAACGTCAGCAATAGAACCATTTGTTATCCACATCTTTGTACCGTTTAAGATAAATCCGCCGTCAACTTTTTCTGCTCGTGTAATCATTCCACCAGGATTTGAACCATAGTCAGGTTCAGTTAAACCAAAACATCCTATCTTTTCACCACGTGCTAGCTTTGGTAACCAGTAATCTTTTTGCTCTTCTGTTCCAAAGGTATAAATCGGATACATGGTTAAAGCACTCTGAACAGAAGCAAAACTCCTGATACCACTATCACCTCTTTCCAATTCTTGCATCAATAAACCATAAGCTACATTGTTTAATCCTGCACAACCATATTTTTCTGGAAGAGTTGCTCCAAAAATTCCCAGCGCTGCCATTTCTGGGACTAAATGCATTGGGAAAGTGCCTTCCCGATAATGTTTTTCGATAATGGGAAGAACTTTATCATCTACAAACTCTCTTATGGTATTTCTTGCCATTTTTTCATCATCAAAAAGTAAATCATCAATATGATAATAATCGACACCTTCGAACTTCATCTAATTTCTCCTTTATATTTTTTCAAATTTATCTATCATTGCTAACTCAAACAAGGATATATTAGTAACAAATATCAAAGATAAAATCCAAAATTATAAAGATTATTTTTTAGAAGTGGATAAATGATTAGTTAAATCAATAGATTAGTAAAATTAAATCTCTCAAGATAAATTAAAAAACTTAATTCTTATTTGAGACAACACTTATGCCCAAATGTTTAACAGTAAAAAAGATCAGTAATGGTTTTATTAGAAATAGGGCTAATCACTCGATAAAGCGATTAGCCCCGTGAAAGAAGCGATTAAATTCTAATAACCGAGCCTCTTCATATCAGCCACTAGATTCTTTACAGCATTAACAGAGTTTTCGAATAAAGCCTTTTCCTCTTCATTCAATGAAATTTCAATTACTTTCTCAACACCGTTTTCACCAAGAATTACCGGAACACCAACATAATATCCATTCACTCCATACTCACCTTGTAAGTAAGCACAGACCGGTAATACTCTTTTTTCATCAAAAATTATTGATTCAACCATATCTATTGTGGAACTCGCAGGTGAATAAAACGCTGAACCAGTTTTGAGAAGTTTTACAACCTCACCTCCAGCCATCTTTGTTCGTTCAACAATTGCAGTCATAACCTCTTTAGCTTTTTGCACATCACCATATTTTTGTTCGAGTAATTCCATTACAGGAATTCCGTTAACATTTGCATAACGAACCAAAGGCACCATCGTATCACCATGTCCACCTAAAACAAGAGCATTTATATCTTTAACCGAAACGCCAAGCTCCCAGGACAAAAATGTAGCGAATCTTGAAGAATCAAGAACTCCTGATTGCCCCATCACTCTGTTTGGTTCGAACCCGGTAACCTCTTTGCAAAGAGTAACCATTGCATCGAGTGGATTAGAAAGTACAATTACAATTGCTTCAGGTGATGTAACTTTAATGTTTTCAGCTACGACTTTCATTATTTCGGCATTTGTAGTGAGAAGATCATCTCTACTCATGCCCGGTTTTCTTGGTAATCCTGCAGTTATAATCACAATATCACTATTTTTTGTATCTTCATATGAATTGGTACCAATTACTTTGACGTCAAATCCGTCTATTCTGGATGCTTCTGCAATGTCAAGAGCTTTGCCTTTTGGCATATCCTCCACAATATCGTAAAGGACAACATCCCCTAATTGTTTTCTAGCGATAAGCTGAGTAAGTACGCCGCCTATTTGACCTCCGCCAATAAGGGAGATTTTTTTTCTGGGCATTTATTCCTCCATTTATTATTAATGAGATTTAGTTGTTTTTAAGATTGATTTTAAGGATAACGCTACTCCCATTCTTTAACTTTTCCGTTAAAAGTTCATTGACAAAATGTTTCATTATAAAAATTCCACGACCATGTTCATTTAATAAGTTCTCCGGCAAAGTTGGATCTGGAACCTTATTTAAATCGAATCCTTCCCCTTCATCGGTAACAATGACTTTGAAAGTTTCATCAGATAAGACAAATTCAAGAATGATGTGTTTTGTGATGTCATTTTTGTTGCCATGAATAATAGCGTTATTAACTGCTTCAGTAAGAGCTAGAAGAATGTTGTTGTATTTATCTGTAGAAATGTTAATTCCCTCGAGAGCTTCATCAAGGTAAGTTGCAAGATTATCAATTTCGTAAATAGAAGTTTTAAGAGTATATTTTAAATGCCTATACATTACGATACAAAATTATAAAATTTTAATTTAGTCTCAATTAAATTGCTAATAGTGAATTGAAATTTACATTTATATTTCTCCGTAACGGAAGATTTGTTTGTCGAATATACTCAATCCATAATTTTAGATTAAAGTAAAAATCTTCCCTATGAAAAAGCATCATCTCCACAAGAGGACCATAACTTTTAACATCGTAGTTTAATATTTTTTCTTTCCCATTAAAAGAATATTCACCAAAATAAGTCATTCTACCGCCAAAAGATATTATATTTTGCATCGATAAATAGTAACCGAGTTTAAGCTCAGTTTGCTGTTCTTGTAAAAATCTGATTGGATATGAAGAAAACGCCTTCCAATTAAGTGTTCCTTGCTCTGAAAGTTTTACGGAATAATATCCATTGATAAATGTTTTTCTTGAAAGATAAAATAATGTAGAATCGATGAATCCAAATTGACGATAGGAAAAACTTCGAATATTTTGAACTAAATCTTCAAAATCGTAAACAGTATAATTGGCAAGAACTTCGAACCTGTTCCTGGTTTTCAATCTGTTATTATCAAAGTAAGAATCTGTTCCCAGTCTTAAAACTCTATTCCAACTATTGTTTGAACTTCTTTCTTTGAATATATAAACGATGTGGTTATTGTATGATTCAAGCAGTATTGTTGCGCTTAATTCTGGATTAAAATATTTTTTAAGTTCAATTTTTAAAATGTACATTAACTCGTCTCTATCATCACGAACTAAATCGATTGGATTAAAATAACTTTCAATTGGTGGTGTATCATATCTTAATTTGGAAAAAGTTATATCAAATTGAATTGTGTCTTTTTTGTAAATATTGAGTTTGTTAGTACTTGAAAGCGTAATTCTTGTTGAAAAATTATTTTTCTGCTGTTCTTCATCTAACCTTTGATATAGCAAAAAGTCCGGTATTGAAGTAATCCTCTTGACAGAATGCTTTTCTGACCTTTCAAAGTATCCTATTCGATTCTCTGTTTCAAAGCTTTCAAGGGAAAATTTTGTTTCTATTCCAAGTTCAAGTTTAAACTCTGCAATTTTAGTATCAAAAAGATTTTTAGAAAGAATATCCAGGTTTTTGTAGCGTGTGTTTTTATCTACAGTTCTATAATAAACATCGCTATTAAATATAAACACATTTCCAGGAATTAAATCTATTAATTCAATTCTGTTATCTAATTGAAAAAGATTATCAATACGATATTCTAAATTGTATTTGACATTGAATTTCTTTGCAGTAGCTGAATCAATATTGAGATAATAATCGCGTCCGATTCTGTTAAAGTTTACTTTAGAAAGTAATTTGAACTTCTCACCAAAGAAGTTTTTAAAGTAAATTTCAGAATTCAGTATACGCGTCTTTCTAATATCAAGATCATCGTTAATATATTTTAACCGTGAATCGATTGTGTTTTGATTAATTAATAAATTATTTATTTCACTTAAAAGTCCAACCGATTTTCCGATTTCAACATTTTCTAATTGTTCCTCCTGTTTCCACCCGTAAAACGGAATAATCTTAATTGAATTCAATGGAGAAAAGGAGACGAAAAATCGAAAATCATTATTACTGAATTTGCTAATTCCAACTCTTCGATTGTCGTTAATAATTTTTGATTGAAGCCAAAGTCCAGAATTAATTAGATTATTGAATTTATAGTTTAAGACACCATCAAAACTATTATCATCTCTAATGTTTTTAATTGAAGTTTCCGAAATGGTTGAAGTAAAATGATTTTCCAATTTAATTCCGAATTTATACAATTCATAATTTGATGCTAATTTTGCTGAATAATTATGAATATTAAAGAATTTTGAATAATTCGATAGATAAGAGAGTTGATTAATTCTCAATGAATCGCCTGTGAAAAAGATTTGAGTAAGAACTTCTGAATAAGTGAATACTAAAATTAGAATAATTTTATAAATGAAATTCATCACCTTTATCAGGAATGGAAATATTCTTATAATTTTCTCTTTCCAGAACTCGTTCGAACTCAATTAATTCTGATTCATCACCATGAACCAGGAAAATCTTACGAAGCTTATTTTTATCAAAATTACTGAAATAATTAAGAAACTCTTTTTGGTCAGCGTGAGCACTCAAGGCATCAAGAACTACAACTTTTGCTTTGACTTTATACTCATCTCCAAAAATTTTTACAGGACTTTGACCCTCACTAATTTTTCTTCCAAGAGTGTGGGGTGCGTTATATCCTACGATTAAAATTGTATTTCTTGAGTCTTCAATGTTATTTGCCAGATGATGCAGAATTCTACCTGTTTCACACATTCCAGATGCAGAAATGATAATTGCTGGTTCATTTAAATCATTTAACGATTTTGATTCTTCAACGGACTCAATGTAGGTTGCTTGAGCAAACTTAAAAGGTGGATTACCATTTTGCACATATCGAGATGTTTCTTCATCAAAACATTCTGCGTGTTTACTATATATTTCTGTTATTTTAGCAGAAAGTGGACTATCAATAAAAATTGGTATGCTGAAAAAATATTCGTCAAAAATTTCATGAAAAAGAAGAACTAATTGTTGAGTGCGTCCAAAGCTAAAAGCAGGAATAATAATTTTACCATTACGTTTTAGCGCGTTAAAAAGAACCTCGATTAAAATATTTTTAACTTCCTGTGGTGGTTGATGAAAACGCGCTCCATAAGTTCCTTCAGTGATTAAATAATCTGGAGTCTCAACTAATTCAGGATCCTTTATTATTGGTAGTTTCGGTCTTCCTAAATCACCAAGATAAGTAAGATTTAAATTCTTTCCGTTCGTTTTAATTTTCATTTGTGTAATAGCTGAACCTAGTATATGACCAGCATCATAAAAGGTAATTTCAATCTTCTCATCAATTTCAAATGTTTTATGATATGGAATTCCATATAATAATTTTAATGACTCTTCTGCATCCTTTTGTGTGTACAGCGGTTCAACAGGTGGAAGACCTTTTTTAAAATGTTTTTTATTAACATATTCTGCATCTTTTTCCTGAATATAACCACTATCCAGTAACATAACTCTGCACAAGTCATCTGTAACGCTTGTACAAATTATTTTGCCTTCAAAACCCCTTTTTACAAGATTGGGAATATTTCCACAGTGGTCTATGTGAGCATGAGAAAGAATTACATAATCGATTTCAGCAGGTTGGAAATAAGGAAAATTCGCATTAATCTCGTAGTAATCTTTTCTTTTACCGTGATAAAGCCCGCAATCAAGTAAAATTTTTTTGTCTTTAATAATAAGATAATGCATTGAACCGGTTACAGTTTTTGTAGCACCAATAAATTTTATTAACATTTTCACTTTGTTTTTATTTAAGATACAAAAATATGAACAAAGAATAGTGAAAACTAACTGATATTCTCAGACCAGATATTTCAAATTTCTTACTACCAATTATTTAACATAATTTTTTTCTGATATTCAAAGCTTACATTTACATTCTTGCAAATTTGAGTTACAAAATCATTTAGAAAATTATCGTAAAATTGATTATTCTTGATTAAAAGTAATTTGAATTAAATGAAAACTAGCTCTTTCAACAAACATGAGTACTATTTTAACCGTGATTTAAGCTGGATTGAATTCAATAGACGAGTTCTGGAAGAAGCGCTGGATGAAAGTCTACCACTTCTGGAACGTGTGAAATTCTTATCAATTTTTTGTACCAACCTCGATGAATTTTACATGATTCGTGTATCTGGTTTAATTGAACAAATTAATGCGGGTATCAACACCGTAGGGATAGACGGATTGACTCCCCAAGAAACCTTGTTGCAAATATCTGTTGAAGTTCAAAAACTCTGTAAAATTTTTATGAACTACTATCAAAACCAGATACTCAAAGAGTTGAAAGACGCTGGTATTGAAATCCTGAACTATTCAAATATTCAAGAAGACGAAATAAAAATTTTACGACATTTTTATCACAAAGAGATTTTTCCCACATTAACTCCCCTTGCATTTGACCCCGGACGGCCATTTCCCCACATTTCAAACTTGTCACTTAATATTGCTGTAAGTATCGAGAGACAAACGGGAGAACAACACTTTGCTCGTGTGAAAGTTCCACAAAACTTACCAAGGTTTATTAACATAAACGAAATCAAAGGAAAATATAATTCAACAGGAAAATCTAGCGGAAATATCAGACTTATTTATATTGAACAAGTGATTCAAAACAATTTAGATACATTATTTCCAAAGATGAACGTTCTTGATTCGTATGTGTTTAGAGTTACTCGTGATACAGATATTGAAATTCAAGAAGATGAAGCCGATGACTTATTGAAAGTTATTGAAGAAAATATAAAACAAAGACGCTTTGGCGCTGTTGTTAGATTAGAGATTGAAAATGAAATTCCTCCTCAAATGTTAAGTCTTTTGAAAAAAAATTTGGAAATAAGTGACGCTAATATTCAAATTTTGAATGGTCCAATTGGACTTGGTGACTTGATGTTTCTTTACGCTCTGCCAATGCCTCATTTGAAATTTAAACCTTTTCAACCTGTAATCCCCAAGTTATTTGAAGAAAATGAGGACATTTTTACAGCAATAAAAAAACATGACATACTCCTCAGCCATCCTTACCATTCTTTTTTACCAGTAATTGAACTAATTAAAAGAGCTGCTGAAGACCCAAACGTATTAGCAATTAAACAAACGTTATATAGAGTAGGTAACAACTCACCCATAGTCGAGAGCTTAATTGAAGCAGCAGAAAATGGTAAACAGGTCGCTGTACTTGTTGAACTCAAAGCGCGTTTTGATGAAGAAAACAATATCCAATGGGCAAGAAGATTAGAAAAGGTGGGAGTCCATGTAGTTTATGGATTAATAGGTCTAAAAACTCACTGTAAAGTTACTTTAATAATAAGAAAGGAAAGAGAAGGATTAGTTAGATACGTTCACCTCGCTACTGGAAATTACAATATTGTTACTACAAAACAGTACACTGACCTTGGGCTGTTTACGTGCAACGAAAATATAGCAGATGATACAACTGAACTATTTAATTTCCTTACTGGATATTCAGAACAAGATTATTACAAAGAATTACTCGTAGCACCTATAAACATGAGGAAAAGATTAGTTGAACTAATTGAAGAAGAAATTGAATCGAATAAGAAATATGGAAACGGAAGAATTATAATCAAAGTTAATTCTATTACAGATCCAGAAATGATCAAAACACTCTACCGTGCTTCATGTGAAGGTGTCAAAGTAGATTTACTTGTTCGCGGAATTTGTATGCTTAAACCCGGCATTAAAAACGTCAGTGAAAATATTAGAGTTCTTAGCATCGTTGGTAGATTTCTTGAACATGCAAGAGTATTTTATTTCTTTAATAATGGAAATAGTAAAATTTTCTTAGGTAGCGCAGATTTGATGGAAAGAAATTTAAATCGAAGAGTCGAAATTATCTTTCCAATTAAATCAACACTGATCAAAAATTATATATTAAGAAATATTATTGAACTTCAACTCAACGATAACGTAAATGCCAGAATATTAAAAAGTGATGGAAAATATGAATTTGTTAACAGTTCAAATGGTGATAATTTGATTGACTCACAAGAACTACAAATTGATATTGCTAAAGATGTAATTTGCTGGGAACAAGTTGAACAAATGACTAAGGTGTGAATTTAATACCTTGCAGGTTTTCAATGGCCACATTAATTCAACTTGATTTCAAAATTTGTAGGGCTATACCAATGTTAAATTTAGTAAGCATAGTTTTAAGTATATTTTTATTAAACTCACTATTGGCACAAGGAAACTGGGTGAAGCATGAAACCCCAACTTCTTACAATCTGAAATGTCTTTATTTTTTAGATAGTCTCAAAGGATGGGTTGCGGGTGATTCAGGAATTATTATGTTTACTTCAGATGGTGGTAATAGTTGGCAAATTCAAAATACTCCCATTAATTATTCTATTCACAATATTCATTTCCTAAATGAACATTTAGGATGGGCATTAAGCTGGAGGAGAAATGAATTCGGACCAATTGGTACTACATTTCTTAAAACAACAAATGGCGGATCAACGTGGATTGCAGAAGATTACGGTAAAGACTTGACATTCCTCCATTCCATATTTTTTCAAACCCCATTAATTGGATGGGTGTGTGGAGAACCTGGAACAATACTTAAAACAACCGATGGCGGAGTGGACTGGTCAGAAGCAAGAATTTCAAATATCCAATTCGCTAACTTTCCTATAGTCAAATTAAAATTTTTTGATAACATGTTCGGACTCGGATGCGGTGGTATTCGCGACATTGCGGGAGTAATATGGGTAACTAGTGATGGTGGAAATAATTGGGATTCTTTCCCAATTGGTCCTGAGCCAATCTTAGATTTCCAAATATTAGACACTAATTTTGTTGTTGCTGTAGGAGGTGATTATGAATATGGGACTTCAGTTAGCATTTCATATGATAAGGGATTAAACTGGATTTATAGAACACTTGATATATTCGGTATAGCAAATTCAGTCGCTTTCAAAAATTTTCATGAAGGTTGGCTTAATTTAATTGGTGAAAGAAAATTTCTAGTTACTATGGACACAGGTTGGACTTGGTCTGAGTATCCTGCACCAGATTCGGTTCAACCTAACCAAATAGTTTTTACAGATTCATTGCATGGCTATGCAGTGTGTGATAGTGGATATATATTAAAGTATAGACCACCATTCTTTTCTAAAACTGAAAACTCAAATTCTCCAACAAAAAAATTGATTAGATTTGATGTCTTCCCAAATCCTTTCAATTCCATAACTCAAATTGTAGTTGACCTTCCTTCCGCGGGTAAAGTTGAATTAGAGTTATTTGACATACTTGGAAGAAAATTAAAAGCAATTTTTAGTGGTATTATGTCTGCTGGAGCGCATAGAATTGATTTTAACGCTCAAAATTTATCAACAGGAATTTACCTCCTGAGGTTAAAAATGGAAAATTTAATTCTTACAAAAAAGATTATCTTAATCAGGTAATTTAAGTCATATTAAAAATCTTCTTATAGATTATTAACGAATCAGTTAACAAAATGAGGGAAATAAGTTATAATTGTACTTACCTTAATTTCTTCAACTTTCAATTATAAAATTACCATTACAAAATCAAAGAATATTTTTCACTAAGCTAAAATTAAGTGAGGGTCTTTTTCTTTTTACATTCGAGTGATAAAGTTTAATTTAATAGTATCTGACATTTGTCTTAATTCTCCTCCGTCTAATTAAATTATATAATCCGAAATTGCTAACAATGAATTATTTTTTTTCGGTTGCATATATTATAAAATTTGGCCAAACCTAAATGTGAATTCATTGATTTATTAAATGGATTTCCAGTAAAAATGTTAAATATGTCAATTTCTGCATTAATGTTTGATTCACCTGGAATATCTAAAACAAAATCTATTTTTCCTCTTTAATGCTTATTTCTTTAAATAAAATTGATGATTCAATGGATTTCTTAATTCCAAAAGTTAGATTGATTTAATTTAGTAGTTCTTCTTTACAACTAACTTAATTTTTAAAGATTTTTAGCCAGTTCATCTTCAACTTACTTAAAAATTTAAAGTAGACTTTTAATGAACTTTGATAAAGGTTAAATCTCTACTCAATACAACAAAATCAAAACTAGCATGTTTTAAAACCCTATCAGAAATTGAAGATTCAATTTTATTTGAACTTTATTATTATCTATTCAAGCTTATTAATCTCTGGATTAAAACTTTCAAAAGACATCACTCCCATGACTAAAACTTTAGAACATTCAGTATTTTTATCTTAAAATTAAATTTCACAAAAACAATCAAATCATATCTTATTTACTTCTCTCTAAAATTAAACTATTCAATCAATTTGCGTAATGATTCAAGAGCGATTTCAAGAACTGAAAAACAAACTATACCTTAAACAAATTACTAAACATTCTTAGAAGAGCTGTAAGGACAATATTGTCTGCTTAAATAATAAAAATAAGTCTTTAAGCGCTTCATAATTTACATCCTGATCTAATAAGACTATAACTAATGATTTAGAAGCTTCTTTATCAAAAAGAAAAAAAGCTTTACCTTAAAATACCCCAGTAAATATTTGACGAACTATGGTCAATTTGCCTTAAAAATAGTAACCAGAAGTTTTTTCCATGTCTTTAATGTTAAGATGCCCAACTTAAGGAACAGAGATTTTAACTCTTTTTTCTGTTAGTTCATTTTACAATTTAGTAGTACTTTAAAAACTGATGTTTATAATCTCACTAATTGTATTTCTTAGCGTTTCTGTCAGAAGAATATCGAATTTCTTTGATTTTAGTGATTAGCCCTAATTTCTTGATCATTAAAGGAGTTATAAACAATAGAAATGCACCGGTTTTCAATATTTACTGTAATGAAAGTGATCAAAAATATTCTTCCCCATAAAAAAATAACGAGCTTCGCAGCAAATTTACCGTAGCTCTATTTTCATACACAATTAATTATAAAATCTTCATTAACGACAAAATCGGTTAATCCAACTAAATCCAAAATTTAAACTCATGTTTCTAAACCCGAGCTTTTCATTTTTATAATTAATAAAAAAACTGATTGATTTTGAAATATAAACTTAACTAATTCTATCTGCTTTTAATCAAAAAAGCCAGACAAACGTCTTGCTCGATGGAAAAAATTTTATTTACCTAACTTCGCGATTCCTTTAATCGTCTTACCATTGATATGAAAAATCCCACAACAATTATTATCGTGCCTAACCATACCAATCCAACAAATGGTTTGATACTTGCTGAAATAGAAATAAATTCTTTATTTACATCGGTCAAACTATTTTCATCTTCATGGATTAATTTAACAATAACAGTTTGATTATCAGCCTGTAAATCAGAAAGCGATACAGTTAGCCCTAACTCCTCAATTTTTTCGGGTTTATCTGTTCTGATACCATCTTTTATTTCAAACTTGGGAGAAATTTTATATATCTTATTTAAATTTTTATCTTTGACTTCTAAAATAGCACCCATTGAAAATCCTAATCCTGACATCATATTTTTCATTGATTCTTCAGAAAAATCAAAATCTACAAATTTCACTTCATAATTTTCGTATTCGGTCATATCACCTTTTTTGATCTGGACTGTTTGTCCATGCTGATGTACCCCTTCATCATATGAAACAGGAGTAATGTATACATCCTTTGTTAAAAAAGGAATAATATCTGGATTTCTCATAATTCCTTGATTATAATCACTATAATACATCACCGGCAAAGCTTTCCATTTCTTACCATCTTTCTCAATTTGAACTTCGAATTCATATTTACCATCTGGTGTAGGTTGATAACCGGTGAAAGTCATTTTGTAACCTAAAACTTCAGATGGTTCATCTTTATAAAGATTAACATCCTGAGTTTTATCATATTTTGAAGAAGCAATTACTCCAAGGAATAGTATTGCGAGTCCCACATGAGCTACATAAGCTCCGATTTTCTCAAAATTTGATTTAATTATTTTCAACATAATTTCAGCATTAACAAATAAGGCAAATATTGATGAAAATGTGAAAAGAATCATAGATATTTCTTTAATTCCAAAAAAAGATAAGATAACCGTTGAAACCACCGAAGCTGCAAGAGAAAATTTGACTTTTTTCAGTAATTCGTCCAAACCTGATTCCTTCCATTTCAATAACAAACTCAATCCATTTACAAGTCCAATGATTATTGCAAGTGGTAAGTTCATCTGGTTATAAAATTCGATCTGAACTGATTTGCCGAGAATTGGTGCAGATGTTCCAAGAAATGTAACCAATGCAACGGCTCCTAAAGTGCTCGAACCCGTAAACAAAGCAACTTCTCTTGAAAGAAAGTTTTGATTGATAGGGGATACTTTTTTCAAATATTTCCAGCGGTATATTATAAGTCCTCCACCAAGAATTATAAAAGTTGCCATAAAAATAATTAAAAGTAGATAGGCGAGATAACCTGGATCCACAAAACTATGAACTGATGCATCACCAAGAATTCCACTTCTTGTCAAGAATGTGCTATAAAGAACTAAAATAAATGAAAGGATGATTAAAACGAGATTAGTTCTTGCAAAAGCACCAATGCTATTCTCGTTTGCCGTTCTTTTCTGGACAAGCATTGTATGAAATGCAGCTACTGATACAATCCATGGAATGAGAGAAGAATTTTCAACAGGATCCCATGCCCAGTAACCACCCCAACCTAAAACCCCATAAGCCCAGTAACCACCAAGCATAATTCCCAAACCAAGAACCATAGCACCAAATAAGGTCCATGGAAGTGATTGCTTAATCCATTCTCTGTAGTCATTTTTAATTAATGCAGAGAAAGCAAACGAAAATGGAATACTCATCGAAGCGAAACCGACAAACAACACTGGTGGATGTATTTGCATCCAGAAATTGTGAAGTAATGGATTTAGTCCTTTTCCATTTATTATGAATTCATTTAATCCGATTCCAGCACTAGTAAGCTGAGCAACTAAAGTCTTATCAATTTTTACAAAAAGTTGATTTGTCGCAGGATCACTAAAGATATAATTTGCCATAAATGGTAAATTAAAGTATTGAGATGCGATAGTTGTAGCTGGCGCCATAAAAGGTTCAGAATAAATTAATGCAAATGGATTTTTCAAAGCAGGCGTAATCATCAGCAACAAGAATGATTGCACTAAAGAATAAACTGCCAAAACTCTCGGTTCTAAATCACCTCTAGTAGAAGTATAAGAATGTAGAAATATTCCAAGTATGGCCATACACAATGCCCAAAATAGAAAACTACCTTCCTGGCCAGCATAAAATGTTGATATTAACAAACCAATTGGCAGATTTTTATCGCTATAACTATAAACATATTTGTATTGAAAATTATGATTAAGTATTAGATAAAGAAGTGTAACACTTGCTAATATTGTAGCTGTTATCATCAGGTGATATGACATTCTAGCATATTTTAACAAACCCTCATTACCTTTATAATTTAGAAAATACATTATTGATGCAAAGAGAGCAGATGCAAAAGCTATGGTAATAAAAATATTTCCAAGCATATTCTAAACCTCAAAAAATTTTTAGCTATCAGTTTTTTGTGTAGTTTGACCTTCGTACTTCGATGGACATTTTGTCAGCACATCCGTCGCATTAAAATAACCATTCTCGTATTTTCCAGTTACAACAACATTTGTAGCAATCTCAAAATTATTCGGTTTAATTCCGTGATAAACTACTTTCATTTCGTTCTTGTTAGCATCTCTTATGTAAAAGATAAATTTTCTATTTTGAATGTCTTCAATGAACGATTTTTCTTTGACCCAAACACCAGAGGCTTTACATACTTTTCCATTAGTCATCACTTTCTGAAAATCATATTCATATTCGATGTTTGTTTTAGTGAAATTATAAAAGAGTATCCCTAAAAAAACTACAATAATGACTCCACCAATGTAATAACGTGTTTTCATTTTTCAAGTTTCTCCTCAATTTTTTTAACCTTTTTGTCCAGGCCATAAATAAAGAAATAAATGCCAAACCAAACTATTAAAACAATAATTAAAACAATATAGATTGAATTTTTTTCAAGAAATTGAACTAAAGTTTCCATTAGCTCTCCTGCATTTCAGTTTGGAGTTTATACTTTAACCTTAAAACACGATAACTTAAATTCCATAACCAGAAAAAAAGTAAAGTGAAAGCTGTTAACGATAAAAAGAAAACAACTCGCATGTTTTCAGCCATTTCGAATTTGATCACAGGATTAGAACTAGCTTTAACTTGTCCTGTGGTCGGATCAATTTCTAAAGCTCCTGGATGTAAACCAATCATTAATCGTGGCATAATGAAGATGAAAAATGGAGTAGTAAGAAATGCTAAAATCGAATAAATGGCAGAAAGTCTTGCTCTTTTTTCTTCATTATCCAGGGCAGATCTCAAAGCGAAATATGCACCATAAATTAACAGTAAAATAAAGATACTTGTTTCTCGCGGATCCCAATGCCAGAAAGAACCCCAAGTAAATTTTGCCCAAACTGAACCAGTTAGTGTTGCCAAAAAACAAAAAACTATTCCTAAAGCTGCGGACGAAACAGATTTCATATCATTATAAATATCTTTTGTCTTTAGAAAACGTATTCCATAAAGCATAGCTATTAAATAAGCAATGACTGTAAGCCAGGCCGTCGGAACATGAAAAAAAATAATTTTGGCTTTATCCTCAAGCCCGGGAATTAATGGAAATTCAAAAAAATTCTTTGGAGTTTCAACTATTGGTGGAACGATACTAAGAATCAATACCAGTGTAATTAAAACAAATACTGTAATTCTTAAAATACTTTTCATATCTGGCTCAAAAATAAGTTGATTTGATACTAATTACAATGAAACTATTTCGCACTATTCACCATTTATGTCAATTAATCTTTCCAAATAATATCAAAAACCATTAAAGATGCGGTTAACATAACAACATCATATGAAAGTAAAACAAAAAATTCTGATTGAACTTCACTTATTGATTCCCCAACCATGGCAGATTTCGTGATTTCAATTAACATTAGAATTACTGGAAGCAAAATAGGAAAAGCCAAAACAGGATAAAGAGTTCCTTTAACATTTGCTTTTGCAATTATTGCAGCAATTATTGTAGAGGAAGTTGCAATGCCAATATTACCTAAGACAAATGCCAATATAAAACTGTACCAATTTTGAATGACAAAACCTGAAAATAATGTAAGATAAAGTATTGCTATTATTGTATTGATGAAAAAAATTAAAACGAGATTAAAAAGAAACTTACCAAGAAATATATTCACAGGATGAGCGATAAGCGATAGTATTAAATTTGTCCCTCGTTCTTCTTCAGAAACAAAAGTCCTTGACAAACCAGACATTGCTGAAAAGAAAACCACAACCCACATCATACCAGCGTAAACATTTTCTGTAGCTTTTTCACTTCCAATAGCAAAAAGAATTGTACTCAATGAAACAACTACAAACATTATTAATGCATTAAGTGCAAAACGCATTCTTAACTCTGAAGAAAAATCTTTATGAAAAATGTAATAAGCTTTTTTCATCGTTTTGAATTTATTTTGTATGCATCAAGGTTTATGATAGAATCTCCAAACTGAAAGTCACTCTGTTCATTAGTTGCAACTACAAGAATTTTATTTGACTTAAAATCTTGAATTAATTTGTTTACAAACTTTTTTCCCTCATCATCAAGATTTGAGGTTGGTTCATCAAGTAAAAGCACTGTTGGATTATGAATTAGAGCCGAAGCATATTTCATCCTTTGTTTCATACCGGATGAAAATGTTCTTAACAGATCATTGCGCCTTTCGTACAAACCAACCTGGTCTAATAAATCGAAAATTTCTTCGTTTGATTTCTTTATACCACGAATTTTTGAAAAAAGATGAAGGTTTTCAAAAGCAGTGAACTCATCATACAGTATTAAATAAGGAGATACCAAACCTATAATTTTATAAATATTCTCTGAATCAAGCTTTGATTCTCCCACTTCATAAAAAAAATTTCCACCAGAAGTACTTAATACACCTGCTAAAATCTTTATCAACGTAGATTTACCTGAACCGTTTCTTCCGGTAATTACAATACTAGCAGGTTTTTCTAATGTAAAACTTACACCATCGAACACCAATCGACGATTAAATGCTTTTCTCAGATTACTTACGATCAATCTGACATTATTCATTTAAAACAACTATTTTGCCAATGTGCTTTTTATTATCATAAGTTAACAAAAAATAGTAAACTCCTGAAGCGACTATTTCCTTTGAACTAGTTTTTCCATCCCAGCTCACAATAAGTTTATCTTCAAAAAATTCTATAACCTTTTCTGATCGATATACAACATCAAGTGAACTGGTAAGAATTAACAATTGAGTCGTTCCTTTCCAGTCTGGAGGTATTGGTATTCTTAATGATTTACCTTTAGAAAAGTTCACTGGCATTGGAAAGGCAAGATTCAATTTTTGTGAAGAAATAATTTTTACTTCCGAAGTATCGTTAACTACGTATAGTTCTAACCAATTCGTAGGGTCGTTTACCTCAAGTTTCCCATAAAGATTTTTTGAAATTTTTTTGTAAGAACTGAAAAAACTATTCGTGATTTTATAATTATACTGAAAAGCGCTTGAGGAATTTGACCAATTTAATGCCGAATCTACGTTAACATTTACTAAAATCAATAATATTGAATCGGAAGGCAGAGGATAATTTAATACAGAATCTACAATCATTATATATTGTGCTGCACATGGTTGAGAATTTCCTGTAATACTTCGTTCGGGAATTCGAAAATTAATTTTCATTCGAATGTACACTTCAGGATAGTATCTTCCTTCTTCGTAATATTCTTCTGGTTTTGCCCGCCAGGATGTATAGTAATTGTAGAGAAAAAATCTGGCAAAAACGCTTCGAAAAGATTTCCCTCTGCTTTCTATGGATTTCTTAATGCATTCAAGAGCTGGATAATTTTTCATCAATTCCCATTGATGCACAAAAATGGAGTAGTCATTCTCAAAAATTTTTGCAAGATAAATATTCCATATAGCCTGAGAGTAACCATTGTGAGCAGTAAAAATTTTATCTGTACGCCTGAAAAAATCTGAAAGGTAAAAGTAATAGTCATTAACTGAATCAAAAACAAACTCCTCCATTGAAGTTGAAGTCAATTCATAAAACCAAGCATCAGTTTCTCTAAACCCATAATTACCCAACTGAATTGCGTGGTGGAACTCATGAACAACTGTTACACGTGCAGCATCAATCCCTTTTGTATAATAATCATCTTCATGAAAACTATTATCTATAACAATAAAAGAAGTGTATCTATTATTTCCCAATGGCGTCTCAAATTCTGTATAACCATAAAGTGGATACACGTTCATGATGTAGAAATCGTAGAGAATATCCCCTCCATTTCCAAAATCTGATGGTGGCGCTGGAAATCCCATTCGCAAGCAAACAAAGTTGTAAGAAGAGTCAACAGCTTTTATTAATTCTTCAAGCGAATATTGAATAGCATTTACACCAGTAGTGTCAAAATGAATACGGAATTTACCGCTCGGCGTGACGACTGACTTTTGCATTACAGGTCTTGTTAGAAGTGATTGAGCAAGTCTCGACTTATCATCGGTAAATTGGGTTAAGTTTAGCTTGATGGAATTAATGAGTGAGAAACCACATTTTTTGTCTGTTAAAAAATGGTCATATTCAGAACCAAGAAAGTTTTTAATTCTTAAAAAGGCTGTGTATAGGGAATCCCAATTCTTTTGACAATTTAAGTTTTCATGAGCAAACAAATTAATCGCAGTGAGTATAATTAATACTAAAAGCATTGAAATCATTTTTTCAATTTTTTTATTCTTAAAATAGAGTAATTGTAAACATAAGCAAGTTCCCCTGATGGTAAGCTGGAGATTGCGTAAACGCTAGAGATGTTTTTAAGATTTTCTAACACTGTTTGTCTTAATAATCTACTTCTTTTTGTCAAAGCCAACCTTTCAAGTTCATTAGTTTTCTCATTCAAAAATAAAAGCTCCGGCTCTTTAGTGATTGAATTTTCAACACAATTACAAAAAGACCGATCGGGCAAATTAATATTCTGCAATTCGATAGCATTTGAAACTAAACCAGGTCTTAAAACAAACAATTTAGACTCATCCAGAGCAATCAAATTCAAAAATATTATCGATTCGCCCGTTTTATTTCCACAAAGATAAAGATTGTAATCAATAGCCTTGGGAAAGTTAAACTTTCCTAAGGAGTACTCACTAAACTTTTCAAAATTTGATTCAAATTCACGGACAATTAAATTAAATCTTAAATCTTTTTCTGAAATTAATCCAATAAATTTTCTTTCTGTAAAATCGAAAGTAAAAGCTAAAACTTTCTCTCTATTTAGTTGCTTGGAAAGTAAAACCTGATTGACAGCAAATGGATTTACAACAAATACTTTTAGTGCATCACTTTTTTTTACGACAACTGTTAAAAGCTCACCTTTGGGAGTGTTAAGTCCAATCTGAAAAATTTCACCATCAACTGTTACAACTTTACGCTTAAATGTTTTCTCCAAAAGATCAATTATAAAATAATCAAAGTAATACTTACCAATACTAAAACAAACTAATTTAACGTATCTTTTATCGTCATCTAATATTTCTAACAAATCATAATCTGAACTCAAATTTATAAAGTATATTTCTTTAGGTGTATTGAATTCGGTACGTAAAAGTAAATTTAATGTTCTATTTCTTTTATCAATCCACAATATTTTGTTAAATACCTCATTATGTTTACTTAGAAATTGTAAATTAACTATACCAGCTGAAATTGCATAGGTTTGCTCAAAATCTGGAAGACTTGAGTAATAGATTAAGTTAAGTCCGGTAGTTGTAGAAAATAGAACTCCTTTTGTTGTCGTTGTTAAATAATTTGTAATTGAATTTATTCTATCGATCTCAATAAGTGGAAGAGAAAGAAATGTAATTCCGTCCTTAATTACATCAAGAGTAAGAAGATTATTTTGTGTTGAATAAAAAATAAAATCATCTTCCAGGTCACGATTGTAATCATAACTTATTGATGTAGTGACAATGCTTTTTCTCTGAATTGAATTAATCCGGTCAAATCCACCAATTCCATTTCCAGATAGAATGTTTACTTCGTAACTTCGATTACTTACCATAGCAAGATCATTTATTCCATCCTCATCGTAATTACCAACGTGTAACTTTCCATATGTACTGTTGAATTTACGATAAAGAGCTTTAGAGAAATTTAAATTTGAATTATTTCTGAAAAGGTAAAGTTCTTTGTTAACATTATTAAATGTTACAAAGTCAATTTTTTCATCGGAGTTTAGATAAAATGGTACTAATATATCGTAAAAACCATCAGAAATTCGAGTGATACGTATTGGAACAGCTCTTAAGGATATTACATCAATACCGTTATAATTAGAACCATAAACAATCAACTCAAGCTCTCTTGTATGATCAAGATTTACGGGAACTACTTCAAAGAAACAACAATCAATTTTAATACTCTTAATTCTCAATAGTGACTTACCAAGAACTGAAAATATTTCTATTTTTCCAGTTATTCTCGACCAGAGAATTAAATTTGGTCTGTCATCTAAATTTAACCTTCGTACTGTCAAACCAGAGAAACTATCCGATAAAGAATATTTGACAGGACGCTCAAATTGATTCAGACCTTTACCAAAGAATATGAAAAGATTTTTTCCTGTTTTATCCAATCCACCAATATCAATATTTCCATCAAGATTTAAGTCAAATGCAAAAAGTTTAAATAATTCTTCATCAGTATGTATAAATTCATATCTCCCAAATCCATTCATCAAAATTCTATCTAGCTTTTTAATGTTCTGAGCAAGGAGAATAGTTGGGATCAAAAGCAGGAAAGTGAAAATAATTCTAAGCTTTATTCTTCGCTTGCTGAAGCCGATATCTTCTTCGAACAAGTGCTTGTTCATATCGTCTTTTTTGTTCATCTGTTATAGGATTAACAAGCGGAGCGAGACAGGGATTTCCTTTTTCATCAAGGCTAACAAAGGTCAAATATGCAGAATTTGTATGTTTCACCTCACCTGTTTTTATCTTTTCAGCAAAAACTTTCACACCAACTTCCATTGAGGTATTAAAAACCCTATTTACTGATGCTTTTAGAATTACTAATTCACCTAATTTGATGGGATGATGAAAATCTATCTTATCAACTGATGCAGTAACGCACACTGTGTTTGAATGTCGAGCAGCTGCTGTTGCTGCACAAACATCTATCCAATGCATCAATCTACCGCCCAACAGATTACCAAGTTGATTTGTATCGTTTGGAAGTACCAACTCAGTCATTACTGTTTCTGAATCAGAAACATTTTTAATCGATCTACCTTCTGTTATTATTTCTTTCATGAGGAGCTTTTAGTTAGTTCACTAAGAAGTTTTCTTATTTCATTGGAATATTCACCTTGCGGAAATAGTTGTAAATATTTGTTAGCCTCATCAATTGCTTCAGATTTTCTATTCTTACTTGCAAGAATTTTAATCTTATTATATAAAGCAGATGATGAGTACTTTGAATCAGAATATTTTTCAAGAAGTTGGTCATAATAAATTAAGGCACTACGGGTGTAGCCCATTCGACGATATCGCTCAGCAGTTTCATAAATTTTTCGTGCTAATTTATCCGTTAATTCCCTAATCTTTCGTTCAGCTTCAGAAACTCGTGGATCTTCGGGAAAGAAATCAATAAATGCTTGATATTCTTCAATTGCACTCTCTGTGTATCTTTGGTCAAGCGAACGATGGGGAGAAAGTTGGTAATAACTTTCAGCCAACATAAATTGTGCATCAACAACGAACTCACTTGTAGGGTAATTTTTAATTAACTTACTAAATTCAAATGCAGAACGGATAAATTCTTTTTTTCCATAATAACAAAGCCCGAGGTAATACTGTACATCATCCATAACTGCTGAGCCTGAATGTTGAATTGCTATACTTTCGAATTCTGTTATGGCATCAACATAGTTCTTTTTTTCATATTTCTGCTTCGCTAATAGAAACATTTCCTCTGGAGCGAGTCCACTTAAATCTTTCGAACCAGAACAGTTAAGAAATATTATAGATAATATAGGGATAGATAAAATATTTATTAGCTTCATCTTTCAAAATTAAAATTTATTCGTATTAAATACTAAATTTATTTGGACCGTATTATAAAAAGTAAATATACCATTAAGCCGGTTACCGATGTGATTATGGCAGGTTCTAAAACTTCTCTATAGACTGGTAGCTTTACTGAATTTGAGTAATCAAGCTTTTCTCTTTGAATACTTGTCAATGACATCGTATCAACCTTCGTTAATCTTTTGCTTTGTGATTTTAATAAATTATTATTAGAAAAATCTAACAAGTTATATTCAAGTTCTAGTATGTGTTCAACTTCAAAAACTTTTTCGCCAAATAAAGGAAAGCTAATTATTCTCCTAACTGTAGTATAAAAAGAGGAGTTAAAGATAACTAACTTATAAAAATTAGAGTCTGAAAAACTTATTTGATAAAGATTACCCAACTTATTAATGATTAAATTTCTAAGAATTTCATTACTCGAAGTAATGTTTAGTGTAAATGAATTAATTTGATTAGATAAGCAATATTCATTTAAGTCAACAAAAGCATCGTTCACCAAAGAATCTATGGTTTTATAAAAAAAAGATTGAGCCCTAAGGCTCAATCCAGAAAGTATAAATAAGTATGAGATGATGAGAATATAAATTTTAATTTTAATCAAATTCGTCCTTGCGCGATGAGTTTAAGTCGATTAATTCTTTCTTCAATTGGTGGGTGAGTCATGAACAATTTCATTAATGAGCTACCTCTTAATGGACTTACAATGAAAAGATGGGCTGTAGCAGGACCTGCATTTGTCATTGGAACTACCTTTGCGGCCTGCTCAAGTTTACTCAAAGCTGAAGCCAGCGCAAGTGGTTTATTAGAAATTCTTGCACCGCCTTCATCAGCCATGAATTCCCGTGCTCTACTAATTGCAAGTTGTAATAAAACGGCAGCTATTGGAGCAACAATCATTAAAATTAAAGATACTAACACATTTCCACTATTTTCTCTATCACGGTTACCGCCAGCAAACATCATTGTCCAACCAGCTATTCTAGAAATAAAAGTTATAGTGCCCACAAACGTTGCCACGATAGTTGCCAATAAAATATCACGATGCCTTATATGAGCAAGTTCATGGGCAATCACACCTTCAAGCTCTTCATCATTCAAGATTCGTAAAATACCAGTTGTAACTGCTACAGCAGAATTATTAGGATTTCTTCCAGTTGCAAATGCATTTGGATTTGGATTATCCATTACATATACCTTTGGCATCGGTAATCCTGCTTTTTGAGAGAGTTTTTGCACCATCGAATAAAGTTTAGGTGCTTCTTGTGGACTAACCTCTCTTGCTCCGTAGATTGAAAGAATAATCTTATCAGAAAACCAATAAGAAAAGAAATTCATTCCTAAAGAAAATAAAAACGCAATTATAAGACCATCTTTTCCTCCAAGTAGTCCACCTACCATTAGGAATAGCATCATCATTAAAGTCATAAGAAAAACAGTTTTAACCGTGTTCATATTAGCACTCCATTTTTATTGTTTAACAATATAAATATAATTGATTCTTCAAAATTTTCTGAATTTAACTTAAGAGACAAATTTTTGTTTCAAAACAATTCCTGCTATAAAACAAATCAAAACGTAAAAAAATTTTTTAATAAAAATGATTTAACTAAATTGCATGAGATTTCGTTTTTTAAGTGATTTGAAATTAATAAGGGCGCATAGCTCAGATGGTCCAGAGCGTACGCCTCACACGCGTAAGGTCGTAGGTTCGAATCCTACTGCGCCCACTACCTCCTTATGCACACTATCCATAGAAATAATCACAAATTCAACAAAATTATCAGGAGCATCGATGAAAAACTTAAATGAAGATTACTCTTTATATCCTGTGGCAAAAATTCAAAACTTTCAAGAACTTTTAACCTCCAGTTTGAACAAATATCCGAATAAATTAGCTCTTGAGGATTTAAACAATACTCGAATTAACAGAGTAACATACAGGGAACTTTATGAAAATGTAATTCGATTCGGTAAAGCATTAAAAAAATTAGGTTTAAAGGAGAGAGATCACATAGCCTTAATTGGAGAAAATAGAGTTCAATGGGGCATATCTTATTTAGCAATTTCAACATTTAATTTTGTTGTTGTACCAATTGATAGAAACCTGAAGGAAAATGAAATTTTAACAATTCTTCATCAATCCGATTCGCGTGGCGTGATTTTTTCAGAGAACTACCGAGGAATATTTCTAGAACATAAAAATTCTATTAAGAGGCTTGAATTTTACATTGACATGGATCTTCAAGAAAGTGAAGATGGGATTCACTCAATGATTCAATTGATTAACAGGCAAGATTTTGATGAGAATAAAGATAAATTTCCTGAGATTGATTCTAAGGCTTTATCCTCCTTAATCTTTACATCAGGAACAATGGGAAGTTCCAAAGGTGTTATGCTTTCTCAATTTAATATCTGTTCGAATATTGTTGATATGTTGTCTATGATAAAAATTTATCCTGAAGACAGATTTCTCTCTGTATTACCAATACATCATACATATGAATGTACATGTGGATTTTTATGTCCATTATACGCAGGTGCTTCTGTTCATTATGCAAGGTCATTAAAAACTGTTGTTGAGGATATTCAAAAAGTAAAAGCTACAATTTTGTTGGGTGTACCTTTGCTTTATGAGAAAATGTATAAAAGAATTTCAAAGGCCATTAAAGATGATAGAATTAAATCAAAACTGGTTCCTGCACTTAAATCAGTTGTAAGTATCTTTGAAAAATTTGGAGCTGAAACTTTAAGGAAAAAAGTATTTAAAGAAATCCATCAAAGATTTGGTGGTTCAATTAGAATTTTCATAGTAGGAGGTGCAGCACCAGATCCCAAAATTGCACAAGGCTTAAGAAGTTTTGGTTTCAATTTCATACAAGGTTACGGATTAACCGAAACAGCCCCTATCCTTACTCTCAATCGTTTAAGAAAATTCAAAGATAATGCAGCAGGTTTACCTCTTCCATCAGTTAAAATTAAAATCGTTAACCTCGATGATGAAGGAAGAGGTGAAATAGTTGCCTCTGGTCCTAATGTAATGCTTGGATATTATAAAAATCCTAAAGCGACTGAAGAAGTACTAAGAGATAATTGGTTCTACACAGGCGATTATGGTTACTTTGATGATGATGGTTTTCTTCATATTAGTGGAAGAAAGAAAAATGTAATCATTGCAAAAAATGGTAAAAATGTTTTTCCAGAAGAGTTAGAAGAATTAATAAATAGAATTCCCTTCGTTCTAGAATCTGTGGTTTACCCAGCAAAAACCATAAATAATGATGAAGTTATTGGCGCAATAATCGTTCCTAATGCTGAAGAATTCATTGAATATGCACAAAAACATAACGTGGAATTAACTAATGAATTAATTGAGAACGTAATAAATCGAGAAATTAAAGACCTGAATAAGACATTGCCATTGTTCAAACAAGTCAGATTAATAACTATACAACAACAAGAATTCGAGAAAACAACAACGCAGAAAATTAAGAGATATTTATTAAAACAAGAAGATAGTATTCACTAATTTGTGAATAATGTTGCATTAGATTATTTTTGCAAAAGTTAAAATTATAACCTTTAACTCTATCCGGCGAGATAGAGAAGGTAAGTTAAATGAAAAAGAAAAATTTAAGTTTAACAAATAGAAGGACCCGACAGGTAGAAATATCTGTCGGGATTTTTTTTATATGAAAGTAAAAGCAAAAATTTTAGATGAACAAGGAATTCAAAGAACGATCACAAGACTTGCTCATGAAATCATCGAAAATAACAAAGGTACGGAAAACATTGCCCTTGTAGGAATACAAACTCGGGGAGAATTTCTTGCTTATAGATTAAGAAATAAGATTGAAGAAATTGAAGGTTCCACGGTACCTACTGGAATACTCAACATAACCCTCTATCGCGATGACGTTCGAGTAAAACTAAAACAACCTGAAATTAAAGCCACAAACATTCTTTTCGATATCACTGATTTAAATATAATATTAATTGATGACGTATTATACACCGGTCGAACTGTTCGTTCAGCAATGGATGCCTTAACTGACTTAGGTCGCTATTCTTCTATCCAACTTCTAGTCTTAATTGACCGGGGTCATCGTGAGCTTCCGATTAGAGCAGATTACGTTGGTAAAAATATACCGACCTCAATCAACGAAGAAGTAAGAGTAAAACTCAAAGAAGTTGATGGCGAAGATGCAGTTTATTTGATAGAATTAAACAAAGAATAATTAAGGGTTAAAAAATGCCTTTATCATCACGACATCTTTTAGGTTTGTATGGTCTACCTAAATCAGATATTAAGTTAATTCTTGATACAGCAAAATCTTTCCGCGAAATCATTGAGCGCCCGATCAAAAAAGTACCAACACTTCAAGGCAAAACCGTTGTCAATTTATTTTTTGAAAGTTCTACTCGTACTAGAATATCTTTTGAACTTGCGGAAAAAAGACTTTCGGCAGATGTTCTTAATTTTTCTGCCAGCACAAGTTCTCTCACAAAAGGTGAAACTCTCAAAGATACTGTTAGAAACATTGAAGCGATGAAAATTGATATGGTCGTAATAAGACACTCTGCCGCAGGTTCCCCTCATTATTTAACCACACTAATTGACGCAAATGTAATTAATGCCGGTGATGGTTCACACGAACATCCAACTCAAGCTTTACTGGATATGTATACGATCAGAGAGAAATTGGGAAAGATTGAAGGAGTTAATGTCTGTATAGTTGGTGACATTGCCCACAGTCGAGTTGCGATGTCTAATATATTCGGCTTATTGACAATGGGCGCCAATGTGGCTGTTTGCGGACCAAAAACAATGATTCCACGTGATTTAGAAAAATTAGGCGTGAACTGTTTCACTAATATTGACGATGCTATAAAATTTTCTGATGTATTGAACATACTAAGAATTCAATTAGAAAGAGGTGCTGCTGTAAACTTCCCATCTTTACGTGAATACCACAGACTTTATGGAATTACAAAAGAAAGATTGCTTAAAAACAAAAAAGATGTTTTAATTATGCATCCGGGACCAATTAATCGTGGAGTTGAACTCTCATCTGATATAGCAGATAGTTCAAATTCAGTAATATTAGAACAGGTTACAAATGGTGTAGCTATTAGAATGGCTGTTTTATATTTAATTGGTACAAGAATAGAAGAAGAGAAATAAAAAACTACATCGGAAAGTAAAATGAAAGTATTATTAAAAAACGCTTATGCGGTTGATCCTCAAGTCGAACTTAATTCTCAATATGATATTCTCATTGAGGATGGAATTATTAAACGAGTTGAAAAACAAATTTCAGAAAAAGTTGATGAGATGATTGATTTGAAAGGCTGTGTTATAGTTCCAGCATTTGCTGATGTTCATGTACACTTAAGAGAGCCTGGGCGTGAAGACGAAGAAACTATTGCTACCGGTATTAATGCTGCCATGGCGGGCGGTTTTACAGCTTTATGTTGTATGCCAAACACCGAACCCGCCATTGATTGTGCTGAAGTTGTAACGTTTATTAAAGATCGGTCGGCGAATTCGCTTGTTGATGTTTTTCCCATTGGAGCTGTTACCAAAAGAAGAGAAGGAAAAGAGCTCGCTCTACTTGGTGAAATGGCTGAAGCTGGTGTAGTCGGTTTTTCTGATGATGGAAATGCAATTTCCAACTCACAACTGGTTAGATATGCCTTTGAATATTCTTCAATGTTCGACTTACCAATAATTGAACATTGTGAAGATCCTTCATTAACAGTCAACGGCGTTATGAACGAAAGTATAAACTCAACAATTCTGGGTTTACCACCTCATCCATCACTGGCAGAAGTACTAATAGCATTACGTGATGTTGCGATTCTAAAATATTGTGGCGGTAAATTACATTTAGCTCATATCAGCGCGAAAGAGACAGTAGAAGTTTTAAGAAATGCAAAAAAAGAAAAATTAAATGTAACAGGAGAAGTTACTCCACACCATTTTTCCTTAACAGATGATGCTGTAAAAAGTTATGACACAAATACAAAAGTTAACCCCCCACTTAGAACGCAATCAGATGTTGATGCATTAATTGAAGGACTAAAAGATGGAACAATAGATGTTATTTCTAGCGATCACGCTCCACACTCTATCGAAGAAAAAGAATGGGAATTTATTTACGCACCATTTGGTATGATTGGACTCGAAACTTCAGTCGCATTAACCTTAACGAAATTATATCATACAAAAATTTTATCACTTGAAGAGATTATTTACAAAATGTCAATTAATCCAAGAAAAATCTTTAATCTTCCCAAAGCTACAATTCAACCTGATAAAACTGCAAATTTGACAATTCTAAATTTGGATATGGAGTGGATTGTCGACAAATTTTCATTTAAATCGAAAAGTATAAATACGCCATTTCATGGTTGGAAACTGAAAGGGAAAGTAATTGGCGTATTAAATAATCAGAAAATGTGCTTAAACGAACAACTTAAAATTATAAAGTAACTCAATTCATAATTTTTATTAGAAATGAAAAAATTTAAAGTGGCTCTTGTTCTCGGAAGTGGTGGAGCACGCGGTCTTGCTCACATTGGTGTAATAAAATTATTAGAAAAGCTTAATCTTAAAATTGATTGTGTAATTGGAACAAGTATGGGTGCTTTCATAGGTGGATTTTTTTGTAAAGGTTTTAATGCTAATGAAATGGAAAAAATTGCCCTCTCGTTTGATAAAATTTCGACATTAAAAATTTTATCTCCATCTTTTTCGAGATTTGGAATAATAGATACAGAAAAAATTAAAAGATTTCTTAATCAATTTATTGAGAATGTTAACATTGAAGATTTACCCATACCTTTTTTCGCAATAACAACTGATTTAGTCACCGGCAAAGAAGTTGTTCTTAATAAAGGAAATTTGGTCGATGCAATTATTTCAAGTATTGCAGTTCCAGTACTCATTAAACCCTATTACTACAAAAACAGATATTTCGTTGATGGTGGTCTTGTCAATCCTTTACCAACAAGTATTGCATACAGCCTGAAGTCAGAATTAATAATTGCGGTCAACGTAACTATTGGACCTCACAGGATACGTGTAACAAAACAAAACTCAGCTCCCACTTTTGAAAAGCTTCGAAAAAAGTTACAATCAGAATTATCATCATGGAGAATACGTAATTTTATTCCCGAAAATCTAATGAGTTCAATTCTTCAGGAAAACCCGGCTAAAAAAGAACCTGAATTTCCTAAAACCATTCAAACACTTCTTCAAAGCTTATCCATCATGGAAAACAGATTAATAAACCTCTATCTCCAATTCTATCCTCCAGATATCTTAATCACTCCTAAAATTAAATCTTTTACAATGCTAGAGTTCTATCGTGCAGAAGAAATTATTGAAGCTGGTTATAAAAGTGCGGTCTCAAAAGCATCTGAAATAAAGAGACTGTACAAACAAGTTTTTCTATCCTAGTAAGCAATTATAATTAGTTTTATTACGCTAAAGCTTGAACTCTTAAAAGGAAGAGAGGGAGGTAATTTCTTTGTAGGGGGGATCGCTACGGTTTTATTGGGCAAGTTTTAGGTGGGATTCCTCCCTCTCTCTTATTCAGTATTTTCTTTAGTCAATAATATATATTAAAAAATTTAAATGCAACTTATAAGTAATAGAAATGTACCTAAAAACGGTTGATGAAGTTAGCACTAATATTGAGAATTTTTTAACTAATCTTTAGATTTCAATACAACTCCACAGATTTCTAATGGGGATTTTCCATTTTTAAGTCTATTCTTTCCTCTGCAATCAGTATACGGTTTAAATCGTAAATAATTTTTATAAAGATTCAAATAATTCTCCGCTGTTACAAAACTCTGAAATGACTCTATAGTTTTCGATTTTATTATCAATTGCCGATTAACATTCTCTTAGATTTTATTAGTCTTACTAATCTCAGGCTTTTCTTGACGTGTTAATAAAACGAGTCCTCTCCTCTTTTGCAGTAAAAAATTTCTTTGCTAGTAAGATATATTCGCTGTGCTTCAAGTTATTCATCCTCCGCTATTTTATATCCTTCTCTACAAAGCGTTGATTGTCTTGTCAGCTTTTGCAAACGCTTCTTTTTCTGCAATAGTCCAACTATCTTTGCTATATTGTCTAAAGCATGCTTTAAACACTTCTGATGCGGTATGTCCTTACTAAGCTCTCTAAATATCGATTTTTCAAGCATTTCATCAAGATCCGTCGTTATACCTTTAAATCTATATCCTAGTCTATCTCTTATAAATTTAAAAAACTCGTCAAAACGGTGTTGCTCCTAAAGTTTGCGTCAACAACGTTCGCGCCGCGCTCCCTGAGCCTATTATGTGCGCGGCGTGAAGCGAGTACCATAATATAGAATAATCGAGCATCGTGATTGCCGCTGTTATTTGCAGTTGCCCGCTGCTTAGCCGAGTTTCGCACCACATTGAGTGCAGAATTTATCGAGTACTGATACTAGAGCACTACAATCGCTACAATAGAAAGATTCTGTGTCACCGTCGGTCTCAGAGATTCTTCCCGCGTATGGTAGCCCCGCGATCTTCTTTAGAAGTCTGATTACCTCTGCCCCTGCCTCAAAGAGAATCCAGAAGACAATACCTTGTAACAGCGCTCCAACACCGAAACCTATCCACAACGAGGAGAGGCCAAGGTTTTTTACAGCGTCACCCTGCGAGATAAAAATGCATCCGAACAATCCAATGATTGAAAGGACAAGGTAAAGGGTGACAACTCCTTCAAGTTTGCTTTCAATGCCTCCTGTACGAGGCTGCTTAGGTTGATTTTCGTCGGAAATTCATTAACCTCCATCTTAGTTGGTGACTTCCATGCGGACAATTGCATATAACGTTTCGCCCAACAACGCAGGGCTTTTGCGAAATATTTAATGATGCGGCGGAAGCCGCTACTAATGATCCATTTCTTTCGCGGCTGGAGCCGCAAACTGACAGTGAGCAAAACCGTTGAGCGACCACAACTATTGTTTCCCTTAGCTTCAACTCAGCCTATCAAATGAGGGAGCGTCGTGGTTACGCCTGTTAGCCGCCGTTGTCATCTTCGAAGGATGTGCCACTCTTATCGTCCGATCTTGTTACCTTGTCGTATACTGATAGCAGGAAGTGTCGAACATCTGCAATTGCTTGACGTGTCTTATCACGCGAGAGTTGATATCGTTCGGGCATGCGAAGTTCCGGGTCTCGACGAAAGTCATTGTACCCATTACGGTGTTTGAAAGAGTTCGCAATCTCGCGAATGTAGGACACTGCATCGTATTGGGGAATTTGATTGAGTGAGAACTCGTAGTAGTGTTCGATTAGTCTTTTTATCTCTCCCATCGGTAAATCCTCAACGAGCTTGATGCGGTGTATTTCACCTTTTGGTACATCGATAACGGATTTTGGCACAGAGGCGTGTTTTGCAGATTTCCAATAAGCTTCCTGGGCGAATGATCGCAGATAGTGCTCGACTAATGCGTTGAGTTCATAATATGTGGCCCGGAGAGTGATTTTCTCGCGTTGCATTGGTTGAAACATAAGGTTGCCGAAATCATCCGCGGTTTCAGCTTGGGACTCATCCCAATTGGACTCAATTTGCAAAATCTCGGAGTCAATATCCTTCAAATTCTGTTCGAAGAAATGACGGATTGACTTCAGTTTGAGTGAAAGCTCAAATCGAAAGTGGAACATCCCGTTCTCCTAGATTACAATGGCGTATAACATTTGTAAAAACGCAATATTGTCCCGTTTCGAAAACGTTCGGAACGGGATAAACTGTTTTTTTTAATATTATCATTTTCTATCAAATTTAAGAAGTTTTTGATTTTTGGGCTGTAATACATGTTCGTCTTTGCGCAACAGGAAATCGAGTGGACTTCGCACTTGTCCTATGCTCTTAGTGCTCATATGTGTATATACCTCTGTCGTTCTTATACTCATGTTTTCAAGTAATTCATGTATATATATCAAATCTATCCCGTGTTCAAGCATGTGTGTTGCAAAAGGGTGCCTGAGTGTATGAATACAAATTGGCTTCGATATACTGCTTGCTTTAACAGCTGCGCGTAGGTACAATAACCCGCTGGAATGTCTTACCATTCCCACATCCCTATCTTAATTAATTGATAGAGCTTGTGTTGTAATTTTTGTTGTATAAACCAACTATTATTCTCCTCCAAATCTTTGTAAAAGTATACAAAAATTTCCCCCTATTCTCAAGTCGTTGAACTGGGAAGCGTACCTAAAAACGGTTGATTAAGTTAGTATAAGTCTAGTGAATTCTTTAACCAATCTTTGGTTTTCAATACAACTCCATAGACTTCTAATGGGGATTTTCCTTTTTGCTGCTTATTCTTTCCTCTGCAGTCAGTATATGGTTTAAATCGTAAATAATTTTTATAAAGATTCAAATAATTCTCCGCTGTTACAAAACTCTGAAATGACTCTATAGTTTTCGATTTTATTATCAATTGCCGATTAACATTTTCTTAGATTTTATTAGTCTTACTAATCTAAGGCTTTTCTTGATGTGTTAATAATTTATCAAAATGACGAGTGAAAAACTCGCTGAGGGTTGGATACTTGCTGTAGTATAAACTTAAATCCTTAGGTAAGTTTAATTAGGCCTTTAGTCTTTTGCGGAATTTGAAAATAAAAGAATTTAATTATGTAATAACCGAAATGATTTTCATCAATTGAAATCAATCTTATAAACAATTGATTAAAAGTATAAGATAACAAGAAGAACTTTTTATAACAGTTTTATTTAATCAAGCAAAAAACATTAATTCTATTGATTAACTACACCAGAAAAGCGATATTTTTTTGATTTAAACCAAATGCCTCTCAGTTAATGATTCTTTAAATGAATAACAAAAAAATAAAAATCACTCTAAGCGCAGCAAATACTAAAAAATAAACTTTTTTACTTATAATGATATCCTGAAAAATTTTATGTGAGTTTATTAAATAAAAAAGTTTGATTTTTAGTTCGATCAATAAACTTATTTCAAAAAAGAATAACTCTTCGATTTTATTTAATAGAAATATTAATTTTCAAGTAAAGCTTTGACTCACCTCACAACAATCATTTTCTTTGTTTGCACAACTGGCTTGCCAGATAAAAATAAATTATCATAAATTTTCATTTGTATTAAATAAATTCCTGAGGCTAAATTTTTTGCATCAAAATCTAACTCGTAAATTCCGGGCTTTTTCTCTTCATCCAGTAAAGTAGCCACTTCCCTCCCTAAAATATCCAAGACTTTGATTTTTACTAACTTACTGGAATTGTCAGCTGAAACACCTAATATATTTTGATTTAAGCTAAAATAATTTTTAGTTTTCTCTTTAGTTTTCTTGGATTCTGAATGTCCATAAGATGGCAAATTAGGTGGTGGAATAATAAATCTAATTTTCGTGTTTGTTATCCCATCTTTAATTGATACTGGATTAGGATAGTTTTGCTCAAGAATATATTCATCAGGAATCGGGGGCAAAAATTTATCGTGCTTATCAACATCAGTTACAATAACATCAGGAGACAACTTTCTATTAATCATTATCATCACAGCATCGGTCACCAACCATCTACCAGATTCAAGATATGTATTATCTACTTTTAATATTTTTTTCAAACCTTGAGTTAGAAAAACTGTTGCAATCTTTTGCCAACCAGCCTTGTTGGTTTTTGTCTGGTCAACTATCACCTCAATTGAGTCACTATCGAAATAAACAACATATCTAGCTTGTTTTGTCCAAACAATGTTAGGTGTTAAATAAGCATATATATCGAAGTAAGCAGAGAATGGCACTTCAAGTTCGTATGTTACTGATGCATATCCTGAAGTTTGATCTGTTCTCAGAATATATCCATTAAATCCAGGCATTGGGAAAGTAGACCAATTACCTTGAACAATCACACCAACTTCATCTTCATTTTTAATTTTTGCTTTTGGTCTTCGCAAATTTCCATTTCGGCCAGGTACAAGGGCTGGTTGAGAATAAAATGTAGTCTTAAGAGTATCACCAAGCTTACCATTATTTTTTCTAAAACCTTCGTAATAAAAATATGCTTCACCCATTACACCCCTTTGCCGATTAGCCTGGAGAGCTGAAAGTAAATAGTCAGTTGATATTAAATAATCATTTGGTGGAGTACCAATATTCATAAGAATTCCAGAAAACAATTTATTTAAATTATTTGGACCAGCTTGAATGACCGCTTGATTTAACTCATACAAATATTCAGGGAAAGTATATCTGTAAAGTTGTGGAATGAACTGATCGCAAATACCTGAATCAAGCCAGGTTTTTGCATCCTGAAGATAGTTATCATATCCCCACGGATAGATGCTTGGACTTGTGGAGACAAATAAATTAGAATCATAGTTTTTGATCATTAACCTAACGTTTTTATACCATAGATTTAATTTATCAGCACGCCATCTTTTCCAATATGAATCGTGGTAATTTAATGGTGGACTGTTCCCATTATGTTCTGACTGATATAATGAAACTGTGTATGGTTCATAGCCACCTTCAACTGGCATTGCAGGAATTCGATCAGAAAACTCTATTCCATCAATATCATATTCCAAAACTTCCTTAATCAACTTATTCATAAAATCTTGAACTTCTGGATGAATAGCAGACATCCAATCAAAACCATTTTTCTTTGCAATCTCACCATTACTTAATCGGCAAGCCCAGTGCGGTTTGGATTGAATTATATGACCACCCCAGGCAGGATTATCACCCGAATACCATGCTGCAAATCCATATTCGAACCAAGGATATACTTCAATCCCATTTCTATGAGCTTCGATAATTACCCGTTCTAAAACGTCTCGACCAATAAAGTTTGGATGAATGGGTTTGGAAAACAGACTATCCATTGTTCGACTTGGATATAAAGTATGAGCTTGACTCCAAACAACAGTCAAAACTGCATTTATATTTAGCGACGCAAGACGATCCATCGCCCGTGCAATGGCTTGATCAGAAAATAAAACATTACTATCTACATTAGTAAGTTTTACCGCACGAAATTCTTGAAGTGTTTGAGAAAAAGTTAAACAATTAAAAACAAGCATTAGAAATATCAGATAATTTTTCATAAGAACTTCCATTTTATTTCAACAAAATCATTTTTTTAGTTTGTTTATAATTACTAAATCTTAATTGATATGTGTAAACTCCAGAAGGTAAATTTTTTGCATCGAATTCAATTTCATAAGTTCCAGATTCCATTTTTTGATCAAGTAATACAGCCAATTCTCTTCCTAAAACATCAAAGATTTTAATAGTTACATTATTACTGTTCGAAAAATCATTCGTTGAGTTTAATTTTTCTCGAAAGTTAATTTTATGATAACTGTTTATTTCATCTAGAAAATCTTCAATTTTTCCATTTATTTTATGGTCTAAGTTCGGAATGGAAAATCTTATTTTAGTCCTGGTATTAAAAGGATTAGGATAATTTTGTTCTAAGTTAAAACCTAAGGTAAAATCTTTCTCCTTCACAACCGAAGTTGGAATAGCAAATAGATTTTTAAAAAATGTAAAATTACCATCATATTCTCCTATTACCAGATCTTTTCTTCCATCACCATCAAGGTCAGCAAAACCTGGATGCGAATTTTGTTTAACTTTTATCCCTTTAAAGATCGTGTCATTAATTACCCAGAGTGGAGAAAATTTTGTTCCTTTGTTTTCATAATAAATTAAAGTTCCATCTATTTTCCCCATAATCAAATCGAGATCGCCATCATTATCTATGTCGGAAAAAGTTGGTCTACAATAATTTGGGAAGGTGACTCCACTTATCAATAAATAATTCTCCACAAATTGATTATTCCCTAAATTTTCATAAAAACGAACATTATGTGACTGTTCTGCTCCAATAAGTAAATCGTGATCTTCATCACCATCAATGTCACAAAAAGCAGGAACACTAAATCCGTTCACGTTTATAGTTGAAAAAATTGTTGTGTTTTGTGTAAAAGTGCCATTATTGTTAACGTAATAAAACAATCTCCCATTTAGAACTCCAGAGACAATATCAAAATCGCCATCTTTATCCAGGTCGACAAAAACGGGTGATGAATAGGAACCTGGATTAATATTTGAAAAAGAAGTAGATGTTAATTGAAAGATTGGATAAAATCTATTACCAGAATTTTTAAAGTACTGAAACCTTCCAGTCCATATTCCACTTAATAAATCAAAATCACCATCAAAATCAAAATCTGCAAAAGAAACAGTCGAAGCATTTCCATCAATTCTAATTGTTGTAAAATATGATGGATCATATTGAAAAACAGGATTATTAGCTGTTCCGATATTTTTATAAAAATAAAGACGACCTGCAGACTGACCGTAAATTAAGTCCAAATCAGAATCACCATCCAAATCACAAAATGTTGGATTTTTCCAATATGTATTAGTTTCAACACCTGAAAAAAGCGAATTATTTTGTGTCCATATCGGATATTGTGGCGTTCCAGTATTCTGCATGTAAACAAATGATTGCAGATCTCTACCGAGTAACAGGTCAAAATCACCATCATTATCAATATCGCCGAGTGTTGGATATGAATTTCGACCAATATCTGGAATATTTGTCACAAAACCAGTGAAAATTGAAAATATAGGATGTGATGGTGAACCAACATTTCTAAATCCTATGGTTATTCCCGGCGTTGGTCCACCAAGCAGCGATTCACCAATTCCTACTAATAAGTCAAGGTCTCCATCAGCATCTAAATCTGCAAAGGCCGGTTTAGGATCATTACCAATCATTTGATTTATTAAACTAAAAACTACAGTATCTCTTTGCCATTCAGGTAGAAGTGTATCCCCTATATTCTTATAATAAAGAAGACCATTAAAGCCACCAATAATCAAGTCATAATCTTTATCATTATCTAAATCAGCTAAAACAGGATAATATGAATTAGTTCCTGATGTACCTGAATATATAAAATGTAGTAGTGTAGTATCTCTTAAAAATTTTGGGTTGGTACGTGAACCTATATTTTCAAAAAACTCGACTCGATCGCCCGAACTTCCTAAGAATAAATCGAAGTCTCTATCTCTATCAATATCACAGAAAAACGGAGCTGAAAAATTTTGGACGAGAACTCCAGAGGGATTAAATATAGAATCTATTCTCAACCAATTTTGAGAATGCAAAAAATCAACTAACATGACCACTAAGAAAAACAAATAATTTATTTTCATTTAAGTTTATAGCATTTTTTATTTTTAATAACTTTTGATTTAGCGGAAAACTAATGCGCGTACTTCTTCACTTTAAAGCGTTTTCATGTTTTAATAACCATTCTTTACGCCAGACGCCACTTGCATAACCGGTTAATTTCCTATCACTACCGATAACTCGATGACATGGGATGATTATGGAAATTTTATTCCCACCAATGGCTTGTCCAACTGCACGAACCGCTCGTGGATTTTTAATTCTTTTCGCTATCTCAGCATAACTTACAACATTACCAAAGGGAATTTTCATCAATTCTTTCCAAACTTTTTTCTGAAAATCTGTTCCATTAATGGTTAACTTCAAATCAAACTCTCTTCTTTCTCCATTAAAATACTCTTGCAATTGTTTGAGACATTTTTTTAATAATTCATTAGCTGGTTGTTTGGGAATTATTTTAACTTTTTCATCAACAAATTCTACTTCTTTTATACCAATTTTATCGGCACTAAAACGAATGTGGCCAATTGGTGACTTGAAATACGCCACATCAAAGTGATCATTCATCGTTCTTTCTCCCATAATTTTATTACTTTGTTTAACACTAATTTGAAAATTTTTAAATAATAAAAAAGAAACTTTTAACAAACATTACAATGAGAATAACATAATCTTTAATTTAAGGAATCGACAAGGGCTTATCTTTAAAATTATTCCGAACTTATGAGCTTATTTATTTCGTTTGTCAAACCAGTGGTTCTTGAGGTAACTATTTCGTGTTCTTTAAAAACTCCCTTCTTATTGTAATGGAATTTATATACTGCTTTCAACTCACCTTTTGTAAAAGTGTAAATTTCATGGTATTGCTTGTGCTCAATATTTGAAATACAAATTCCATGTGGTGATAATTTACTTTTAAGTGTTTCATATAATTCTCGTAAAAAAGGTTTACTGTCATCAAACTGAAAGCCAATTTCAAAATTTAAGTTTTTTGATTTAATTCACCTTCCACTACAATTTCCTTACCCTTTAAAATATTTAACTTATCCATCATACGAACAATCCAGCTTTTTTCTTTATTCGCATTAACATAAAAATTTGTAATTTTTTCTTCTTTATTATAGGTAAATATCAGTTCAACAAGCTCATCTCCCCTTGCAATTGTATAAGATTCTTGAAATTTAAGATGTTTAATTGACCGTACTTCAATTCCATCATCACGAATTAGAGAAACAATCCCCAGATACATCTTCTTGAGAAAATTCCTATCCGATGGAAAGTAGTGGTGGATTTCCCACTCACGAATTTCAGAATCTAATACAAAAACCATTTCATTATAAGAGCTTGCTAACTTAGAATTTGGTTTTATTGGAAAACTAACACTTATATGTGGCGCATTAGCATAATATAAAATCTCTTTCGCTCGCGTGATAGCTGTATACAACCAATGAAAATACTTTTTGTTAAAATAACCTATTGGTGAACGACAGTTTAGAAAAACATATTTCCATTCACCACCTTGAGCTTTATGACAAGTAATAGCATATCCAAACTTTACCTGCAATGCATTAAAATAATCATCATTCAATAACCTTTCTTTGAATTCTAAAGTACCTGGCTTTAAATGTTTATTATTTATTTTAAATAAGACATAAAGTGCCTGGTACTCTTCACGTGTTAATGTGACTTCATTAGAATAAAGTGCATTTTCTATGATTAAAACTAAGAATTCATCAGTAGAAAAATCAGTTTTTACTGCAGCTCTTCTGAAAAATAAATCTACTTTAGTTTCATGAATCACTCCATTTTTATTCTTTCTCTTAAGCGAAACACGTCTGATTTCACGAGGACCTGTTTCAGTTACTATAATAAACTCACCGTTTAGCAATGAATATTTGTAATTATTCTTCACGACTATCAATCTATCTCCAACTTGTAAATCTCTATTATCACCCCACAATCTTTCACGAATCATTAGATTATAATCTTGAACCGTTTTATTTGAGTATGCAATCATAATTAAATCTTTATCAGAAGATTCCTTATACTTTTTGAAATATTCTTCTATAAGTTTAACTTTGGTCACATCAACAATATCTCGACAATTGGGCTCCAAATAGATTTTATTAAAATTATTTTGAGTGTACCAGGTCCTTATCTGATTGGCATTTTTAAGTATTCCACTATCCAGTTTTTGCCTGACGATTTCTTTCAATGTGAATTCACGTACAGTAAGATTAAAATTAGTTTTGAGATAGGATGAATCAAGCGCAGGAGAAAAATTCATGTCAATAGGAGGAAGCTGACAATCATCCCCAATTAAAATTAATTTTCTTTTGTTCAGTTCATTTAATGAATCCCGTATGTATTCAATTAAATCAGATAATAACTTTCCGCTACCAAATCTTAAAAATAAATCCTCATTATATGAATCAGATATCATTGATGCTTCATCAATTATATAAATTGCATTGTCACTATCTTCGTTTTTTTTAAGCTTGAAGAAGAACTTAGGAACTTCCGTTGTTTCTACTTGTTGCTTATCATTTGTATCATCAAGAAAACAAATTTGTAATTTGTAATAATTCTTTCTTAAAGTAATTTTCTCTTTATACTCAACTATTTCTTTGGAAGTGTATATCATTCTATGAATAGTGGAAGCAGTTTTTCCTGTCTTTTCTTCGAGTATTTTTGCAGCTCGTCCAGTAGGTGCTGCTAGACTAAATTTACCTTTGACCGCAGAAAGGTAATCAGTCAAACCTCTTACTATAAAAGTTTTCCCAGTCCCTGCTGCACCTTTTATTATAAAGCAAAAATCATCACTATGAAGGAATTCCTCTAGCTCATCAACCAATTCTGATTGGCTGCGTGTAAGTTCGTAATAATTAAAAAAATCCTTTAGTCTTAATTTATAATCCCCACCATTCATAAAGCATAGCAATTTTTTTGAATTTAAGTTAGTTTTGAAGTATCAAATGTGCAATCGAATGTCGATTTAATTATTTAGATAATAAAAATTTTTTTTAACAACATAATTTTCAATAAAATTACTCTAAATAACTTAGGTCAAAAAGAAAGTAAAGACAGACAATGTTAAAACTCGCAAATGTAACAAAGAAATTTGGTGATTTTGTTGCTGTTGATAATATCAATTTAGATATTAAAAAAGGAGAATTCTTTGGTTTTCTTGGTCCGAATGGTGCAGGTAAAACAACAACTATTAAAATGATTACAGGGTTATACACTCCAACAAGTGGAAAAATTTACGTCGGAGATATAGATACTCAAAAATTCCCAGTTGAAGCAAAAATGCGCATTGGATACGTACCAGATGAACCCTTTTTATATGATAAATTAACGGGACTTGAATACCTATATTTTTCTGGTGGACTTTATAAACTTGACAAAAAACTTCTACACGAACGAATCAAAACAATTATAGATCAACTAGAAATAGATAACTGGATCAATAAATTTACTGAAGAATATTCACGAGGCATGAGGCAACGAGTAGCAATTGCTTCTGCTCTTCTTCATAATCCTGAGCTGATTGTGATTGATGAACCAATTGTTGGATTAGATCCACAGAGTGCAATAATTGTTAAGAATATTCTAAAGCAAAAATCAAAAGAAGGTTCTACCATTTTTATGTCTACTCATCTTCTTTCAATTGCTGAAGAATTATGTGACCGTATAGCAATTATCAAGGATGGAAGAATAATTTTTGAAACTAATTCAGCTTTTTTAGAACAGTTAAAATCTCAACACGATGGGAAATTTGAACATCTATTTCTACAAATTACACAGAACAAAGCTGAAGATATTTCTAAATCAAATGAATCATGATTAGCGATTTACTTCAATTATTAAAGTTTAAATTCAAGCTTTCTTACAATTCAGCAACAAAATCAATTAAAACTATCGGTGGTGCATTTCAAACTATTATTTCCACATTCATATTTTTAGCATTCGGAGTTGGTGTTTTTCTTTTTACCAAAACTGCACTCCATCTCGTATTAGAACAATTAAATATCGGACTATTTCTGCTTCATCGTTTTATTAGTATGATATTATTTGTTTTTTTCCTCTCGATAAACGCTGGTAATATGATTGTTGCCTTTTCTATGATTTTTAAGTCACGCGAAGTTTCAGAGCTTATGACAAAACCAATAGAACACTCTAAACTTTTCATTTTCAAAATGTTCGAGAGTATTTTTTATAGTTCTCCTGTTTTTCTTCTGGTTGGACTAGGAGTACTTGCAGGTTATGGTACATACTTCAATATGCCATTGTTTTTCTATCCCCTTGTGTTCCTTTTTCTCTTTTTACCGTTTGTATTTATATCAGCCATACTAGGTATCATTGAATTAATTCTTTTATTACAGTTAGCACGTAAGTTTGAAATTAAGAAAATTGCAACTGGTGTAATTATCGTATATCTTATCTCTTTAATTGGATTTTTCCAGATAACGAATCCTAAAAATCTTGTTAACTCAGTAATGAATTATTATCCTAACATAAATTTTGACTTTCACTTTCTTGATCCAAAGTTACTAATATTCTTGCCAAACCATTGGTTCTCAGAAGCAATTCTCCTCTTTATTCGGAATGATTTCAATCTAAGTTTTCAATATATCTTAATGATAAATCTCGTTTTTTTAACAATTTTCATTGCAGCGATAGCTGTGGGAACAAAATTTTATTATAGCTCTTTTAGTTGCGCACTTCAGTTAAAAAATATTTTTTCTCGCCATGATAAAAGAGAAAAGATGTTTAGAAACAATTCAATTTTTAATTTCACTTATGACTCTCCATTTGAAAAACAAACTGAAGTCATTCTAAAAAAAGAATTTTACCAATTCTTTCGAGATCCAGCACAATGGATACATCTTTCTGTTATTATTTTTTTGATAATTCTCTTTATCACAAGCATTGCTAAAGTTGATTTGATGGCTACACTACCATTGATGCAATCAGCTACCTACTTGATTATCTTTATTTTCAATGCTTTCCTGATTTCTTCAATAACATTGAGATTTCTCTACCCGATAATTAGCATAGAGGCTGAAGCTTTTTGGAAAATAAAATCTTCCCCATTAAAAATTGAAAAAATTATAAAATTAAAATTCTTCCCATCATTTTTAGCGACACTAATACTTTCAGAAGTATTAAACTTTTTTTCTCATTTACCTATTCGAGAACATACAATTCTATTCATTACTTCATCGATTAATATCATTTTTGCATCAACAACATTATCTGCAATAAATTTTGGAATGGGAAGTTATTTCATAACATTCAATGAAAAAAATCCTGTGAAGATTGCTTCATCACAAGGTGCAACTATCGCTTTTTTAATTAACCTCATTTACTTGATTCTACTAGTAATAGTCTTATTCATACCAATCAACGAATACTTTTCTCAATCTATTGTAAGTGATAATCTAAAAATTAAGTTTATTTTCTCATCATTGATACTTTTAATTACGAGTGTAATTTCCCTTATAATAAGTTTTGTAGTTAGTAAGAAAAAACTAAGCTCAGATTTTTAGAATTATTTCAAAATGAATTCAATTCTATTCAAATCACCATCAATCAAGTGATTTGGTTCAATTGAAAGTATTTTACAGATAAGTGGATATACATCTATATTCCACAAAGTCCCAGTCTTATAACCCTTCCTAAAAGCTGGACCTTTAGCAATAAAAATTCCGTGCATATCAAGGTGGTCTTTCTCATATCCATGATTAGCCTTTAAAGAATATGAAGTGCTCCTTGACAAAAAATTATTATCAACTAAACTCCAACCAACATCAGCAATTACGATTATTGGGAAAATGAAAGGATACTTACTGAAATTATAATACGATGGAATGTTTTCCTTTTTATACACACGATAATTTTTTTCATTCTTCTTTAATACTTGATATACCTCTTCAACTTTATTTCTCTCAACATCAATCATCATAACTGGTCCGGTTCCATCAAATTTGCATTTGTAGTCTTTGAGAATTTCTTCAATGTTAATTCTTCTTTCTTCATCAATATCTGTCATCCCATGGTCTGAAACAAGAATTAAATTAATCTTATTATCCCATCCTATTTCATTTAATTTATAAATTAATATCCCAACCATACTATCCACCATAGCTATAGCTTCGTTAGTTTCTTTAGAATTAGTTCCAAAACGATGTGCTTTTGAGTCTGGTTCGTCAAAATACAAAGTGATTAGTTGTGGTCTTTTATCATCAGGAAGTTTAAGCCATTCGATTACACCTTCAATTCGTTTAATGTAGGGAAGATTATGGTCATAATGATAAAAATAAGTTGGTTGTTTTATTGGAAGATTTTGCTCTGAACCCACCCAGAAAAAGCTCGCCGATTTAATCCCGTTTCTGTTTGCTGTCTCCCAGATTGCTTCACCTTTGTACCAGATATGATTTCTAACAGCAACAGTATCACCAATCCTATATCGTTCATTTGAAAATGGATTGAGAATTGAATTTGAAATAATTCCATGATTTTCTGGAAACATTCCAGTTACTAATGTATAGTGATTCGGAAATGTTTTAGTTGGAAATGCTGGTCTTAATGATAGTGCATAAACTCCCTCATTCCGAATTTTCTCAAGATTTGGAGTAATTCCACGATTTAGATAGTCCCAACGAAATCCATCAAATGAAACTAATAACACATACTGTTTATCAAAAGAAAATATAAGTGAAAATGAAAATAGAATGAGAACAATTATTTCCATTAGAATTAATTTAATTTTTACGTTCATTTCACCGACTCCTCGATGTTAACTGGTTTTAATTTCTAAATAAATCTTTATTTCGAAATTAAATTTTTACAAAGAACTTTACACATTTAATTTTTAATTCTTGAAAAACTCCTCAAAACAAAATACCCTGAAGCTCGTCCACTATAATATAATGCACAGAGATTTAAATGATTAAACAATAAATTATTGTGGTTATATTTTGCATTTTATGAAGTCTAAAGAAATATCAAATCAAAAAACTTTCTAAGATAAAATAAACCACAAAAAACAAAATCAATGTTTAGTTATATTTGAACTAATATGAAACTGATACTCTTAATTACTCAAAGAATTTTAAGGACGGGAAAACAATCTAAATTTATTTCCACAATCACGTTAATCTCGATCCTAGGAGTTGCTTTAGGAGTAACCGTTCTCCAGATCGCTTTATCTGTTTTGAACGGTTTTGAAAGAGAACTCGAAAATAAACTAGTAGGATTTCATTCACATATTGACATAACGCCAATTCAAAGTAATTTCCTACCCTTTAACGATGAAGAATTAAAGAGGTTAAAATCAATTCTCAAAGATGATTATGCAAGGATATCACCTTATGCAGGACAGATGGCTTTGATTAAATTTAATAAATTTGAAGAAGGGGTGTATATCAAAGGAATTTTACCTGAATTTGACTTAAGCGATTTAAAGTACTCAATTGTAAAAGGTTCTTATCATCTAACTGATTCAACAGATACTCCTTCAATAATAATTGGAAACAAATTAGCACGCAAACTTGGAGTTAAAATTAATGATTATGTGCTTGCCTTTGCACTTCAAAGTTTTGTCATAACTCCATCCATTGATGATATAAAATATATCAAATTCAAAGTCATAGGTATATATGAATCAGGTATGTCTGAATACGATGACCTTTTTGCTTATACTCATCTTAATGTGACTCAAAGGCTTTTCGACTTAAATAATAACGTTAGTGGATATGAGATCAAACTTATAGATCCAGGTAAAGCTAATTTTTATGCAAAACTCATATCCGTTCAATTTGGAAATATCTATAATGCAAGGTCAATTTTTCAAGTTTATCGTCATATATTTAATTGGATTGAACTTCAAAAAAAACCAATTCCAATTGTTTTAGCACTCATAACAATTGTTGCAATTTTTAATATTATCACTACTCTTTTGATACTCGTCTTTGACAAAACAAATACTATTGGAATTTTACGAACCATTGGATTAACTCAAAAACAAATAATTACAATATTTTTGCTTTGTGGTTTATTTATTGGTTTGATTGGAACTGTTCTTGGCAATTTATTATCAATTATTCTTCTTAAACTTCAAATCGATCTAAACATTATAAGAATTCCAGAAGGAATTTATTTTTTGGATAATGTACCAATTCTTATGGAAATAAAATCATATTTATTAGTATCATTTATTAGCATCTGTTTATCGGTTTTGTTTTCATTAATTCCAGCAAGATTTGCTGGACGAATAAACATATTAAAGGCAATAAGATTTAGTTAAGATGAAATTAGAATCTTTCATAGCAATAAGATATTTGAAATCAAAACACAAAACTCATTTTATTACTATTATTTCTTTTCTTTCAATACTTGGAATTACAGTTGGTGTTGGAGCATTGATTGTTGTGCTATCTGTATTTAATGGATTTAGCAAAATTGTAACAGATATTCTGATTAGCTTTGATCCACACGTAAAAATTGTATCAGAAGTTCCTGAAGGAATAAATTCAAGTCATCCTATTTTATCAGAGTTAAAAAAAAATCCATTCATTCTATCCTTTAGTCCTTATGTGAGTGGGAAATGCGTTGCTTATTCAAGCGAAGTAATTAAAGTTATCAATCTGATTGGAATTGGAACGGAAAAAGATTTTGAACTAACTGGGTTGAAAAATAGCATTACCTTTGGAGGATATAAGTTTAATGAAAAGGGAGTGCCATCAGCACTTATTGGAATGGAATTATCCTCTCGTCTAAAATTAAACGTTGGCGATACTCTAACAATAGTTAGTCCTGATAATTTCGAAAACGTTTTAGCTCAAATTTCACTTCCTAAATTTCAGACGTTTGTTGTTAGTGGAATCTTTCACACACATAACAAAGACGTTGATGGAATAAATATTTACGTAGGTTTAACTCATGCTCAGTATTTGCTTGGATATGAAAACAAAGTTTTAGGTTATGAAGTTAAGTTAAAAAGTCTTAAAGACGTAAACAAAGTAAAAAAATATTTTGAGGCCTTAACAGCAAACGAAAAAATGAAAGTTCTCTCATGGTTTGATCTTCATAAAGATCTTTATTCTGTAATGTTAATCGAACGATGGACAGCTTACATCATATTAAGTCTAATTATAGCAGTCGCAACTTTTAGTATTTTTAGCTCGCTACTTATGACAGTCTTAGAAAAGAAAAGAGATATAGGTATACTTAAAGCAATGGGTGTAAGTAATGTTAGTATATTAAAGATTTTCTTACTTGAAGGAGTTTTAATTGGAATTATTGGAACAATCTTAGGTACCTTAACAGGATTATTGGTTTGCTTTTTACAAATAAAATATAAACTATATCCCTTAAATCCAGATATTTACATCATTGATGCATTACCTGTATCAATTCAAATTCCTGATATAATTTTCATTAGTCTAATGGCAATCTTCTTATCTACGCTTGCTGCTTATTTTCCAGCAAAAAAAGCCGTTAGCATAAATCCAATTGAAGCAATCAAATGGGAGTAGGATGAATTCATTTAACATAAATCATGAGATAATTCTTAAATGCAACAATATCAAAAGAAGTTTTACCATAGATAAAAAAATAAAATTAGAAGTTCTTAAAGGAATTTCTCTGGAAGTTTATCGTGGAGAAATTCTAGTTATAATTGGAGCATCAGGTGCTGGTAAAAGTACTTTGTTACATATCCTAGGAACAATAGATAGACCCGACGAAGGTACATTAACCATATACAATACTGATGTGTTCAAACTAAAAGATGAAGAAATTTCAAAATTCAGAAATAGGTACATTGGTTTTGTATTCCAATTTCATCATTTACTTCCCGAATTTACAGCTCTTGAAAATGTTATGATACCAATGATTATAAATCAAAATAATTTTTATAATGCTAAGACAAAAAGCATAGAATTATTAAATAAAGTTGGACTTGAAAAAAGAATAAATCACAAGCCTTCAGAACTATCTGGTGGCGAGCAACAAAGAGTTGCTGTTGCCCGTGCACTTGCAAACTCACCTGAATTAATTTTTGCTGATGAACCTTCGGGAAATTTAGATTCAGTAAATAGTGAAATGTTACATAATCTAATACGTAGATTAAATGAGGAAGAAAAACAGACTTTTGTAATTGTTACTCATAATCAGAATCTTATGGATATTGCTCACCGTGTTTTTGAGATAAAAGACGGAATACTTTCAGCAAAAGAAAAAAATAGAAACTCATACAATCATTTACAAAAATCTTGACTTTATAAATCTCTTTTTGCATTATTGAATAGAGTTGATTGAAAAATTTAAATCACTAGGTAGTCAGTTGTTTTTATGAATTTTGTTTTGAGTTTTTATTAAAGCTTACTACTTAGTTTTTTGATAAATATGACTCCGCAATCAGTACTTTTTGATACGTTGTTTTAAAAATTATGAAACAAAGTTATTCACCAAATAAAACACGATTGCGAGAACCAGTTGTTCCGCGTCAAAAGTTCCCTCCAGGAAAAGTATTCATACTCGTTGAGAGATGTAAGGGGTGTCAGTTTTGCGTCGAATTTTGTCCGAAACAAGTTCTAACTTTATCGCCTCGCTTTAATGCGAAGGGGTACCATTATCCTGTTGTAGAGAATCCGGATTTATGTGTGAATTGTCAGTTGTGCTATTATCTATGTCCCGAGTTGGCGATTTACGTTGTAAGCAATAATAATAACCATACTATTCAAAAGTAAAAAACTGATGGCAAAGCGAGGTCCCGTTTTAACCGGGGAGCATTTTCTTCTCGGTGATTTTGCCTGTGCAGAGGGTGCACTAGCATCAGGTTGCCGATTCTTCGCAGGTTATCCAATCACTCCCAGTACAGAAGTAGCTGAGCGAATGGCTGAAAGACTACCAGAAGTAGGTGGAATCTACATTCAAATGGAAGATGAAATTGCATCTGCTACAGCAATTCTTGGTGCAGCCTGGGCCGGGGCTAAAAGTATGACTGCAACCTCTGGTCCTGGCTTCTCCTTAATGATGGAAGCTTTTGGTTTAGCAATATTGACAGAGACACCTACAGTAATAATAAATGTCCAAAGAGCTGGACCTTCGACCGGATTGCCTACAATGGTTGGCCAGGGTGATATGATGCAAGTGCGATGGGGGTCTCATGGACCATATGAAATCATAGCTTTAGTTCCAGAATCAGCACAGGAATGTTTTGATTTAACAATTAAAGCTTTTAATTTATCGGAAAGATATCGTGTCCCTGTATTTGTGATGACCGATGAAGAAATTGGTCACTTAACCGAAAAAGTTGTAATTCCACCACCAGAAAAAATTGAAATCTGGGAAAGAAAACTTCCTACTGTTCCTCCTGAAAAATTTAAAACATATCAAACAAATGGTGATTTAGTTCCACCAATGGCTCACGCTGGAAGTGATTATAGAGTTTTCTTTGAAAGTTTAACACATGATGAACGCGGTTATCCTGTAATGAAAGCAGATGCGCACCAAAAACTTGTCAAAAGACTTGTTGATAAAATTGTATTAAATCGTCACAAAATTATTGAGTATGAAGAAAAATATACAAATGATGCTGAAATAATAGTTTTGTCTTACGGAATTTCTGCAAGAGTTTCGAAGCGAGCAGTAAGAATGGCTAGAGAAAGGGGCTTGAAAGTTGGAATGTTTAGATTAATTACTGCATGGCCATTTCCTGATGAACGTGTTCACGAACTTTCAAAATTTGTGAAAGGATTTGTCGTCCCTGAGATAAACATGGGACAAATGGTTAAGGAAGTTCAGCGTGTTGCTACAGATAACTGTCAGATTCAACTTGTCCCCCATGCAGGTGGAGACATCCATGAGCCAGAAGATATACTTGAAGCTATATATCAAGTCCACGATGGAAAAGCACCTCGACGCGGTGATTTATTATTAGCAATGTAAAACTTTATAAAGTTTGAAGACCTATGGCACGAATTGGTGTCTTCGTATGCCATTGCGGTGAAAATATTGCGCGAACGGTAGATATTGAGAAATTAACACAGGAAATTTCAAACATCTCGGGCGTAGTTTACTCCAACCACTACAGATATGTTTGCTCCGATCCTGGTCAAAAAATGATTAGAGATACAATTAAAGAGCATAATTTAACTGCCGTTGTTGTTGCCGCATGTTCTCCATTGATGCATGAAGTCACATTCCGCCGAGCCGCACAAGAAGCTGGTCTGAATCCTTATTTAGTCGAAATGGCAAATATACGTGAGCATTGCTCCTGGGTACATCAAGATAAAATTAGAGCTACTGAGAAAGCGAAAGAAATCGTTAAAACAATAATTGACAAGATAAAATTTGCAAGGCCGCTTCAAACCATACAAGTCCCAATTACAAGAAGAGCACTTGTTATAGGTGGTGGTGTCTCAGGAATTCAGGCCGCATTAGATTTAGCTAAATCTGGCTTTCAAGTTACACTGATCGAAAGACAACCTTCGATTGGTGGAAATATGGCAAGGCTTTCCGAGACATTTCCTACTCTGGATTGCTCCCAATGTATTCTTACACCGAAAATGGTTGAAGTAAATCGTCATCCCAATATTGAATTAATTACTTATGCCGAACTTGAAGAAGTTTCAGGTTATGTTGGTAATTTCAAAGTTAAAATTAAAAAGAAGCCACGATATGTAATTGAAGATTTATGCACTGGATGTGGAGATTGCGCAAACGTTTGCCCTGTCTCTATACCGAATGAATTTGATAGAGGATTAAGCTGGCGAAAAGCTATTTATATTCCATTTCCACAAGCAGTTCCTGCAGTTTACACGCTTGATGAAAAATCTTGTTTGGGACTAAATCCTTTAGCTTGTGAACGATGTTCGCAAATTTGTACAGCTAAAGCAATAGATTATCAACAAAAACCGGAGATTATTGAAAGAGAAGTTGGTGCAATTATAGTTGCAACTGGATACGAACTACTTCCAGCTGAACAGGCAAAAGAGTATGGGTGGGGAATTCATCCTGACATCATGGATGGTTTAGAATTTGAGAGAATGTTATCAGCTTCAGGCCCAACAAATGGAGTAGTAAAGCGCCCATCTGATGGTAAAACACCTAAAAATGTTGTGTTTATTCAATGCGTAGGCTCACGTGACCCGGCTCGTGGCGTACCTTATTGTTCGAAGATATGTTGCATGTATACAGCTAAACATGCTCTCCTTTATAAACATAAAGTCCATGACGGAAATGCTTACATATTTTATATGGACATACGCGCTGGTGGAAAAGGATTTGAAGAGTTTGTGACACGCGTCATGGAAGAAGAAAGGGTTCTTTACATTAGAGGAAGAGCATCAAGGGTGATTCCCCTCAATGGTAAATTAATTGTTCAAGGAATTGACACTTTAAGTAATCAAAAAATTGATATTGAAGCAGACCTTGTTGTACTTGCCACATCCATAGTTGCAACTCATCAAAATGGTCTAGATTCAAAATTAAAAATCACTGCTGATCAATTTGGATTTATTAAAGAAGCACATCCGAAATTAAGACCTGTCGAAACCATGACGGCAGGAGTTTTTCTCGCAGGGGCTGTTCAAGCACCAAAGGATATTTTAGAATCAGTTGCTCAAGCAAGTGGCGCAGCAAGTAAAGTTCTTGAATTATTCTCAAAAGGCATGATTGAACGTGAACCTATTGTTGCTCAAGTAAATGAAATGACATGCTCTGGATGCTTTGATTGTTTGAGAATCTGTCCTTACGGAGCAATTCAGAAAAAAGAAATCAAAGATAAACAGGGTAATATTATAAAATATGTAGCAAACGTTAATGACGCTGTATGCGGTGGTTGTGGTGCATGTACTGTTAACTGTCGAAATCACAGTATGGATTTGTTTGGATTTACCGATCAGGAAATTTATTCAGAGATAATTGCGATTGCATAAGTAGTATGAATACTCAAAATCAAAATAACATAAAGATTGCAGCGTTTGTCTGTAACTGGTGCAGTTACGCAGGCGCAGATTCAGCAGGTACTAGCCGTCTACAATATGATGATAGTATTAGAATCATTCGATTCCCTTGCACTGGTAGAATTGATCCAATATTCATTATAAAGGCATTTGAAACAGAAGTTGATGGTGTGTTAGTTTCTGGTTGCCACCCTGGAGATTGTCATTATTCAACGGGTAATTTTTATGCTCGTAGAAGATTCAATGTTTTTAGAAGTTTAATGGAATTTATCGGCCTTGATTTGAGAAGATTACATTTTTCTTGGGTTTCTGCTGCAGAAGGAGCAAAGTGGGCAAATGTAGTTAATAAAGTTTCGAGTGAAGTAAAATCAATTCCAAATGGAAAATTCAAATGGGCTTTAACTTACCATAAAAAAAATAATGGTCAAAATACAGAACATAAAAACAAGAAAACAGAATTAAGCAAGAAAATTAAAAATCTTTATGAAAGTTTTATCAAGGAGTATAACAAGCCATTCCCTTACGAAAAAGAAAATACATTAACAGAACAATTAAGAACTTTAGCTAAAAACCTGCTTGTTAACAATAAAGTAAATGCCATTATAGGTTACAAGAGCTCAAACTTTGAAAAGTTAACCACACCAGTTGTAATCACAAATCCCGAATCAGTTAATCAACTTGTATGGAATCGTTACTGTGTTAATAATCTCACATCGTATCTAACGAGACCAAAAATTAAAAAACTTGGTAAAATTGGAATTGTAGTTAAGGCATGTGATTCAAAATCTATTATTGGCTTGATACAGGAAAACCAGATCAACAGAGATGACATATTCATAATTGGAATTCAATGTGATGGCGTTTTAGAAAATGAAAAGATTTTGGAAAAATGCTTGAGTTGCTCTAACAGAATTCCAGTAATTAAAAATGAATATATTTATGATAAGGAAATAGAAATCAAATTAAATGTAAATGTTATTGATGAGGCAATTAAGTTAATCGAAAACTCTTCCATTGAAGAAAGATGGAATTTCTGGCAAGAAGAGTTTTCAAGATGCATCCGATGTTACGCTTGCAGAACCGTTTGTCCATTCTGTTATTGCGAAACCTGTATTACCGATAAACACCGCCCTCAGTGGATTTCACCAAGTGCAAGTCCCAAAGGGAATTTTTCCTGGAATTTAATTCGAGCATTTCATTTGTCTGGTCGATGTATTGGTTGTAATGAATGCTCTCGTGTATGTCCAGTTAATATTCATCTTGATATTCTAAACAGAAAAATCGCGTTAGAAATAAAAAAGGAATTTGAATACGAAGCAGGTGTATCAATTGATGTATCACCGCCACTTACAACATATCGTCCTGATGACAGTCAGGAGTTTATTTTATGAAGGCATTTATAGTAGAAGAAAAAAATATTTTGAACTGGTTGAGCAAACTACTTCAATCTAACATTAAAGTGTATGTACCTAAAAATGTAGAGGATTATTCATCATACGAACAAATTGAACAAATTGAGGATCTAGTCTTACATCAAAAACGCCCGGAATTTTCTTTCAAAAACATCCTCTTTCCACAAACAGAAAGTGTATTAGAATACACAATTGAGAAAAATTGGGTTAAGACAAATCCTGATTTGAATTATAACTCTACAAGCGAAGAAAAAACAATTATTTTTGGCGCTCCACCTTGTGATTGTGCATCAATAATCGCATTGAATCATGTCTTCTTATCAGAACCTATTGACATTTTCTATAAAAGTAAGTTTGATAATGTTTATATCATTGGACTTGCATGTACAAATCCAGAGCCTGAATGTTTTTGTACTTCCGTAGGATCATCCATGACCTCTACAAAAGGTTCAGATATTTTCCTAACACCACTATCATCTAAATCAAACTCAGGAAAAGAATATCTCGTCGAGGTCATAACTACAAAAGGTATGGAACTTCTTAAGGATTATGAACTTCAGGTTCAAAAATCAAACAAGAAAATAACGAAAAACGCTATCGAAGAAATTAAGAGGAAGCACGATTCAAAATATGAGTCACAAATTCTTCCTAAGAAAGATTTCACCCAAAATAATCAAACACTAAGTGAAAACTTTTATTCAAAAGACTGGGAAGAAATTGGTATAACCTGTTTTGGATGTGGCGTTTGTGCATACGTTTGCCCTACTTGTACTTGTTACGATCTGGTTGATGAATATGAATCAGGTTGTTTTCGTCGATGTAAAAATTGGGATTCTTGCGGTTTTGCAAACTTTACATTACATGCATCGGGACACAATCCCAGACCTACTCAAATTGAGAGATATCGCCAGAGAATCTTACACAAGTTCACATACTTCACAGAACAGGTTGGAATGACTATGTGCGTTGGATGTGGAAGATGCACTAAATTTTGTCCTGTTCACAAAGACATCTATGAGGTCAGAAGCAGATGGATTTGAAAAATCCTTATGCACCAGAGTTATATTCTGTAATTGATTTAAAGGACGAAACGTCTGATGTTCGAACACTGAGATTAAAACCACTTAATGACTCATCATTCCAGTGGCATGCAGGTCAATTCGCACAATTTACTGTTTTTGGAACAGGTGAATGTCCATTTACTATTGCAAACTCACCAACCAGAAGTGAATATCTTGAATGCAGTTTCAAACTGATGGGAAAAGTTACAACAGCACTTCGTGAAGTCGAAATTGGTAATGTAATTGGGGTACGTGGACCATACGGAAATTGGTTTGATACAGATAGCTGGAAAGGAAGAGACCTTTATTTTGTTGGCGGCGGAATCGGAATGGCAGCACTTCGCTCCCCTCTCCAATACGTTCTAGACAATAGAAATGACTATGGAGAAATATTAATTCTGAATGGCGCCAGGACAGTTTCTGACCTAGTGTATGTAAATGAGATGAAAGAATGGGAAAATATTCCTGGAGTAAAATTGATTAGAACGGTAGACCCTGGTGGTGAAACAATGGATTGGGATGGTGAAATTGGGCTTGTTCCAAATTTATTCGAAAAATTATCTCCAAAAGCTAATGGATCAATCGTAATAACTTGTGGTCCACCCATAATGATTCATTACATGTTGATTACACTGGATAAACTTGGTTTCAAGAAATCAAACATTGTAACTACTCTTGAGAATAAAATGAAATGTGGTTTCGGCAAATGTGGAAGGTGCAATGTAGGACCAATATATGTTTGCAAAGAAGGTCCTGTTTTCACAGCAGAACAATTAGAGAAACTACCTAAGGAGTTCTAACTATGCAAATGCTTCGTGAAGAAAGATCAATGGAATTTATAGAAGAAGAACATTATGAAGAGCTCATAGAACTACAGGTTCATCCTGCAGAATGGGCTGTTAGAGTTGATAGAATTCCTCACATCTGGTGCTCCGGTTGTGGAATTGGTATAGCGATGATTGCTTTTATTGAGGCATTAAGAGAATTGGAAATTGATTTAAGAAAACTTTGTGTTGTTTCAGGAATAGGCTGCACTGGGAGAGTAGCTGGATATATGAACTGCAATAGTTTTCACACAACACATGGAAGACCTATTCCTTTTGCTATTGGATTACATTTGGCAAATCCGGAATTAAAAGTCGTAGTATTTAGTGGTGATGGTGATATCATTGCTATTGGTGGAAATCATTTCATTCATGCAGCAAGAAGAAATGTAGATATTACAGTTATCTGCGTAAATAATTTTAATTATGGAATGACCGGTGGACAAAGTGGACCTACAACTCACATGGATGGGAAAACTACTACTACTCCTTATGGAAATGTTGAATATGAATTTAATCTCCCATTACTCGCTGCATCTTGTGGCGCAACGTATGTAGCTCGTTGGACTACCGTTGATCCAAGAAGATTGAGAGTTTCTATAGTGGAAGCACTTCAGAAAAAAGGATTTTCTTTTGTCGAAGCAATTTCACCATGTCCAACTAACTACGGTCGAAGAAACAAAATTGGTGATGGTATTGATGAAATGCGTTACTATAAAGAAAAAACTATCATTAAGAATTTTGCTCCTCTTGAAGAAGCAGAAATTCATCTTGGTGGACCAATTGTTTGTGGAAAATTCGTCGATAAAGAAAAGCCAACTTTTCTTGATTTAGTAACACAAGTAATAGATAAAAAAGCACGAGGTGAGTAAATATGGACTCAAATTTACTTCAAATTCGCATAAGTGGTTTCGGAGGACAAGGAGTAGTTATGATGGGTTACGTTTTGGGAAAAGCGGCATCAGTTTTTGAATCGAAAAATGCAACTTTATCTCAATCTTATGGACCAGAATCACGAGGAGGAGCAAGTGCATGCGATATTTTGATTTCAACAGAAGAAATAGACTACCCCAAAGTAGTAAAACCCGACATTTTAGTGGTCCTTTCTCAAGACGCTTATAATACATATGGAAGGAAAAGACCTGATGACTGCATTTTTATAATTGAAAAAGAACTTATCGAACTAGCTGATGATGAAATTGGAAAAAAAATATTTTCAATTCCCGCAACTAGATTAGCAGAAGAATTGGGGCGAAAAATTGTAATGAATATGGTCATGCTTGGTTTTATGTCAGCTGTCTCAAATTGCGCAAGTTCTGAGGCTTTGCAAAAAGCGATTTCAACATCCGTCCCAAAAGGAACCGAACAACTAAACTTAAAAGCATTTGAAACAGGTTTTGAATTTGGATTGAAAGAGATTCAAGCCGTTCAAGAAAAAATTGAGTAAAAATCATGTCAATGTTTAAAAAAACTAATGAAGAATTTGTTCACGAGGTTGAATTATTGAGTGGACAAAATTTATTCTCTTGTTATCAATGTGGAAAATGCTCGGCGGGATGCGCGTTCGCAAATTTCATGGATATGTTGCCCCATCAGGTAATTAGGTTTCTTCAACTTAAAAAAGTAGAACCTGTAATTGATGCAAATACTTATTGGTATTGTGCAGCATGTCTCACTTGTACTACCCGTTGTCCAAAGAGTGTGGATTTAGCAAGCATAATGGAAGCCTTAAGAAACATAATGATCAGAGAAAACAGACCATACATTCAAGTCTTCAGTCTACCTGTTGAAATAATTGAGGGATTTCCTCAACAAGCAGCTGTTAGTGCTTTAAGAAAATTATCTGGATAGAACTATGAAATTATTATACTATCCCGGTTGTACATTACATACAGTGGCAGTGCAATTCGATCAGTCTACAAAAGAGATTTGTAAACAGCTTGATATTGAACTAATTGAAATCTCAGATTTTACCTGCTGTGGAGGACTTTATCCTCAAACGACCGAAAATCTAATGCAATTACAGGCCCCGGCTAGAATTCTAGTTCAGGCACAACGTACTGATCCCAATTTAGAATTGATGACTCTTTGCACTTTCTGCTATAATACTTTAAAACGCACTCATTATACTCTTAAAAAGGATGAACAAAAAAGAAATATCTTAAATGATTATCTCGAAGAACCTTATAATGCCAAAGTAAAAATTGTTCACTTAATTGAAGTTTTTAGAGATGACATTGGCTATGATACAATAAGAAAAAAATCTAAAAGAAGCTTACTCAAAGGATTTAGAGTAGCACCATATTATGGTTGTCTTTTACTCAGACCAATGAACGAGATAGAACTAGATGATCAAGAACAACCGTCAATTCTTGAGGATTTACTTTATGCAATTGGCTGTGATGTTATCGAATTCCCCTATCGTTTTGATTGTTGTGGTTCTTTTCATGTAGTTAATAAGCCAGAAATTGCCGAACAGTGTTCAAAAGAATTACTAAGATATACCGAACAATTTCATGCAAATTGTTTAGTCACTTGCTGTCCTTTATGTTATTACAATATTAGTCGTTTTGGTGGAACAGATTTCAATTTTCAGATTTTTTACATTACTCAATTAGTTGGACTTGCTCTTGGAATTGAACCGATAAAATTAGGGCTCGACCCAGAAATCATTAATAAATTTATAAGCGATTCATACTTAGTTTAGAAAACTAAACACTATAGAAATTTTCTATTTTTGGCTGAATATAATTCAGAATAATTGGGGTGAAATTATGAAAACCTTGAACGAAATCGAGGTCACAAAGAAATCAGAATTTAAGTCAACTGACACTAAAATGGAATTTGTGAACATATTTTTTGCAGGCAAAAGATATAGAGTACTAAAAGGTCTGACGATTCTAAAAGCACTTGAATTTGCTGGCTATAGATTAGTACGTGGAGTAGGTTGCCGTGGTGGGTTTTGCGGTGCCTGTGCAACGGTTTATCGGACTGACGGAGATTATAGAATAAAAGTAGGTTTGGCCTGTCAAACCATGATTGAAAATAACATGTATTTAGCACAATTACCATTTTATCCAGCTATCAAAGCATTTTACACTGTAGATGAAATTAAACCAAGTGGTGATTTGTTTCTACGATACTATCCCGAGATAATGAAATGTTTACAGTGCAACACGTGTCGAAAAGTTTGTCCTCAAGATTTAGATGTAATGCGCTACATAGCCGCTGCTCAAAGGGGTGATGTTTCAAGAGTTGCTGATTTGTCGTTTGATTGTTTACAGTGTGGCTTGTGTGCAAGTAGATGTCCCGCTGAAATTGTTCATTATCATGTGGCTCAACTTGGTCGAAGGTCTTATTCACGATTTATGCAAAAACCCTCAACGCATCTTTCTAAAAGAATTGAAGAAATTAATTCTGGTAAATTTAATAACGAAATAGAAAGTTTAATTAAGCTTGATCGAAAGGAATTAGAAATAATTTACTCGCAAAGAGATATTGAGCCAGAGGAAGAAATTGCACCTAAAAAAGATGAGGATTAATTCTTTCAAACTTTAAAAGGCCAAATTAAAGGAGTTTACTATGTCCTATCCTGAGTTAATGATCGAATCAATAGCTCGAGTAGAAGAAACAAGGTCTTCAAGATTAAAACAAATAATGCCTAGAATTACATTAGAGGAAAAGCAAATACTTCTAGAAAACTTTCATCCAGATTACAAGAGTGAAAGCTTCAGGAAATTAAAAATTGGTCCAAATCGAGGAGATAAAGTTCCACACGAACTTGCGGATTTACTTGAAGCAAGAAGTAGGATTGAACCGAAAGATTTTGACCTATCCAGAGTGGATTATGAAACTGAAGTACTGGTAATTGGAGGAGGAGGTGCTGGCACAGCGGCAGCTTTAACAGCTCAGGAACAGGGTATAGATGTTATTATAGCAACAAAACTCAGATGGGGCGATTCAAATACAATAATGGCTCAAGGTGGAATACAAGCAGCAGATAAAGAAAATGACTCACCTGTTAGGCATTATATAGATTTAGTTGGTGGTGGTGGTTTTGTGAACATCCCTGAACTTGCCCGTGCTCTTGTTTTCGATGCCCCTATGATAATTCGCTGGCTTGAGTCTCTTGGAGTAATGTTCGACAAAGAACCTGATGGTACAATGAAAACAGTTCACGGCGGTGGAACATCTAGAAAAAGAATGCATTCATGCCGTGATTATACTGGCATGGAAATTATGCGTGTGCTTCGTGACGAAGCTAGAAACCGTGGCATTCATGTCCTTGATTTTTCTCCCGCTGTAGAAATACTACTCGATGAATCGGGTAAATGTGCTGGCGCAATTTTATATGACCTTGAGACGGAGGAATATTTTATCGTAAAAGCAAAAGCCACAATAATTGCAACGGGTGGCATGGGAAGACTCCATGTTCAAGGTTTTCCAACTACAAATCATTACGGTGCAACTGCCGATGGATTAGTGTTAGCTTATAGAGTTGGTGCGAAATTAATTTTTATGGATACTGTTCAATATCATCCAACAGGTGTTGCTTATCCTGAACAAATCTTAGGTCAACTTGTCACAGAAAAAGTTAGAGGAATGGGAGCGCAACTTGTCAATAACGAAGGCTTTCAATTCATTAACGAACTAGAAACGCGTGATATAGTTTCAGCTGCAATAATTAGAGAGTGTACAGATAGAAATTTAGGGGTAGTTACTCCCACAGGGATGGTTGGCGTTTGGCTTGATACGCCAATGATAGACATAAAGCATGGTTCTGGTACAACTCAAAGAACTTTACCTGCCATGGTTAGACAATATATGAGATACCAAATTGATATTACAAAGCAACCTATTCTTGTTTATCCAACTCAACATTATCAAAATGGTGGAATATTGATTGATGAAAATGCTCAATGCAGTATTCCAGGATTATTCATAGCTGGAGAGGCATCAGGTGGAGTACATGGCAGAAATAGATTAATGGGTAACTCTTTATTAGATATTCTTGTATTTGGTAGAAGAGCGGGGAAGAATGCTGCCCTTTATGCATCAACCACAAAAGTTAATTCCTTAACGTTAAAGCATCTAGAAAAATTTCATCAAGAACTCATTGAATCAGGTGTAGGTTTAGAGAGAGTTTCACCTATGCTTTTACCTGATTATTCTTCTCATTTGAGTAAAATTAGACGTAAAGGTGGCGTAATAATAGCTTGAATTTAAGCAATAATTAAATTTTACAACCGGTTATTCATATTAGTTAAGTTTTAATCCCCCAAAATAGAAATCAGAATCAGATTCTATCTAAAACATTTTAATTCGTAATCAATTTTTATCCTCTAATCTCTTAAATAGTTCAATCAATAATCGAACACCATAACCTGTCATTGTTTTAGAATTATATGGAATGGTATCTTCTGAAAATGCTGGCCCTGCAATATCAAGATGTGCCCATTTATATTTTTCATCAACGAATTTTTCGAGAAAACATGCAGCTGTAATTGCACCAGCCCATCTACCACCAACATTTTTTACATCTGCAAAATCACTCTTAATGAGATTGTGATAATCATCCCATAATGGTAGTCTCCATACCCTTTCAGATGTAAGGTTGGCAGCAGATATAACTTTATCTGCCAGTTCGTCTGACCTGGTAAAAAATCCAGCTGCAAATTGCCCAAGGGCAACCACACACGCCCCTGTTAAAGTTGCAAGGTCGATAACAAATTCAGGTTTATATCTTGTAGCATATTCAAGCGCATCAGCAAGGATAAGCCTACCTTCTGCATCTGTATTATCAATTTCAATAGATTTTCCCGAAGCAGTTTTGATTATATCACCGGGTTTCATGGAAGAACCAGAGGGCATATTTTCAGCCACAGGTAATAATCCTACTAAATTAACTTTTAGATTTAAATCAGCTGCAGAGGATATAGTTGATAAAACCACCGCCGCTCCAGACATATCTCCTTTCATTTCCCACATACCCTGAGCGGGTTTCAAACTTATTCCACCTGAGTCAAAAGTAATTCCCTTTCCAACAAGAACATATTTTTTATCACTGTTTTTTGCACCATAATATTCTAAAACAATAAAATAAGGATGATTTTCGCTTCCCTTACCAACCGCAACAAGTCCTCCCATCTTCATTTTTTTAATTTCATCAAAATCATAAACTTTAACTTTAATTAACTTAAATTTCTTAAAATACGATTTCACAAACTCTGCAAGTTTTGCTGGTGTCAGTTCATTTGATGGTTTATTCTGTAAATCACGGCATAAATAAACATTCTTCATCAATTTATTTGTCCATGAGATTACTTGTTGTATTCTCTCATTTTTCAATTCTGGATAATAGGGGAAAATAGTTATTGTATTATTATCTTTTTTGCTTAGATATTGATCAAATTTGTAATCACCTAATGAAAATCCTTCCAGATAAGTTTGAAGATAATATTCATGATTTTTGAAGTAAGTTACAACTTCTTCATTACTTAACTGAGCAGGAATAAATAAATTCTCCTTAATCTTTAGTGAATTAAATCTTTTCATTAATACAGAAGAAAATCTTCTAAAAGTATCTGCATGTAAATTTTTTCTTTCACCCACTTTCTGTACAAAAATAAATCTACCATCTTGTAGGTTAAACATTACTGTATGATCCAATGAGTTTTCAATATGTTCAGTTAAAGATATAGGAAACTTTTGGCCAAGAAGTTTTGAAAGAAAGTCAAGAGTCTCTCTGACTAAATTTTTATCAGAAAAAGTATAAATTGATACTGATTTAACTTCATTAAATAACGAAGTCTTTTTAGATTTAGGTTTTTCGATTGGCACTTCAAACCTATGCATTATTCTCCTCAATGTATTTTGATAAGTCCTCTATCGTTTGTGTTATTACTCTTTGAATTACATCGTTCAAATTTTCACCATCGAATCTAATACCAGCTGCGTTCAAATGTCCACCACCACCAAACTTTTCAGCTACATAATTCACTGGAAATTTCTCTTTACTCCGCAAACTAACCTTTATGCTATAAGGCAATTCATAAAATAAAATTCCAACTATTGAATCTTTAACAGATAAACAAAAATTAACAAATCCCTCTACATCAAATTCTGCTTCATTTGGAACAAATTTATTTAATAATGCTCTATCTAAAACCATATAAGCGATTTTACCGCTATCAACGAGTTTAATATTCGTAATAGCATGACCAAGTAAAATTAATTTCTCGTATGAGAGTTCATTGTAAATTTTATTGTAAATATAAGTTGGGTTAGCGCCTTTTTTAATCAACTCGGCAGTTATAATATGTAATTCCGGAGTAATCCTTTCAAATCTAAAAGAACCAGTATCCGTCATTATGGCGGCATATAATGCATCGGCAACTTTTTTATCAATTAAATTTACATCGTAGGCTTCTATCAATTTATAGATAAGAATTCCCGTTGCTGGAGCTTCAATATCTGTAAAAATATCATCAACAAAATTTTGTGGATTGCGATGATGATCAATTACTATCTTGTACGCTTTACTTCGATCGAAAACGTTCATCATCGATCTAACTCGACCAAGTTGATTAAAGTCAACAGCAAAAATCATATCAACATTTTCGATTATGGCATCATGCTCTCTATTATATTTCTGTATTAAATTTTCTTCATCAAGGAATAAATAATTCTCAGGAGTTGGACTATAATTAATTATATGAAATTTTTTACCAAGCTTACGAAGAAAATATGCTAATGCCAGTTCACTACCTAGTGCATCGCCATCAGGATTTACGTGGGTTGTTATCAAGAAAGTATTATACTTTTTTATTAATTCTAAAATTCGTGAGTAATCTATCATGCCAATCTTAAAAAATTTCTATTGAACTCTAATTATTGACAAGTAAATTTAAAGAAAAAGGCGAAAACGTTCTTGTTTTCGCCTCCATAAACAAGTTTGTTAGGATTTTTTTATTTAATTTCCCAGGTAGTTGTATCAAAAAACAATTTTCTTAAATCACCTTCCCCTTTTTTCCTTTTCACTTCATTGATTTGTTCATAGAGCATATCTTCTAAAGTCGGTTTTTGAATTTGTCTAAATACACCAATCGGAACTGGAAATCCCGGTTTTTCTTCGAGTCGGGAAAGCATTGCTGCGTAAGCAGGATCTCTATTGAACTCATCGTGAACAAGCAAATCATCTTTTGACCATTTTCCATCTTTCAACGAAACAACTAAAGGATTCATTCCATCTAAACGAATTCCTTTATCCTCTTCTTTGCCAAAAACCAAGGGTTCATTATGACGGAGATAAACAACGTTATCAGCTTTATATTCTTTTTCTGTTAAATGGAAGAAAGCGCCATCGTTAAAAATATTACAGTTCTGATATATTTCTAAAAATGCGGTTCCTTTGTGTTGACCAGCTCTTAAAATCATCTCCTGCAAATGTTTAGGATCTCTATCCATTGAACGTGCTACTAAAGTAGCTTCCGTTCCGATTGCTAAAGCCACAGGATTGAAAGGATACTCGGTCGTACCATATGGAGAACTTTTAGTTACTTTATGCAACTCGGAAGTAGGTGAATATTGGCCCTTTGTCAAACCATAAATTCGATTGTTGAAAAGAAGAATTTTTATATCAACGTTTTTTCTGCAAGTGTGAATAAAGTGATTTCCTCCAATTGAAAGTAAATCCCCATCACCTGTTGCAACCCAAACAGATAAATCTGGATTAGTCAGCTTTACACCGGTGGCAATTGCTGTCGCCCTTCCATGGATTCCATGAAACCCGTAAGTATCTACGTAGTAAGGGAATCTACTTGAACAACCTATTCCAGAAACAAATACAAATTTTTCCTTTTTAATTTTAAGTAAAGGAAGTGTTCTTTGAACTTGTGCAAGTATGCTATAATCGCCACAACCTGGACACCATCTAACATCCTGATCTGACTGAAAATCCTTTGGCGTATATTTGATTTCTAATTCCACTGTTGACATTTTACTTGGCTCCCAACATTTTTAAAACTTTATTTTCAATTTCCGATGAACGGAATGGTAAACCTTGTATCTTATTCAATTGCTCAACATCCACCAAAAACCTTGACCTTATTATAAAGGCAAGTTGACCAAGGTTTAGTTCAGGTATTAATATTCTTTTAAATCGTTTTAAGATTTCACCAAGATTTTTAGGCATTGGATTCAGATAAAACAACTGAGCATGTGAAACTTTATAACCTTTTTCTATTAATCGAATAACTGCATCACGAATTGCACCAAAAGTCCCACCCCATCCTAATACTAACACATCACCTTCCTGTTCACCAAAAACATCCTGGAGAGGAATATCGTTCGCAATATTCTGAATTTTTTGATCTCTCAATTTGACCATAAATTCATGGTTCGTAGGTTCGCTACTTACATCACCTGTAATATGTTTCTTTTCAAGTCCACCAATCCTGTGTTCAAAGCCAGCAATTCCAGGAACTGCCCATGGTCTAACATTAAGTTCATTTCTTACATATGGATAAAATTTACCATCCTTTTTATCCTCTTCCGATGCAAAATTAGTTTCGATAGTTTGCAGTTCAACTGGTTCAGGAATTCGCCAAGGTTCCGACCCTTGGGCAATGTAACCTTCAGATAAAACGATAACTGGTGTCATATATTTAAGAGCTATACGAGAAGCTTCATAAGCTGCATAGAAACAATCGGCAGGACTTTTAGCAGCTATAACTGGTATAGGTGCTTCGCCATTTCTTCCAAACATTGCTTGAAGTAAATCGCCCTGTTCAGTTTTTGTTGGCATTCCAGTGCTTGGTCCTGCACGTTGAACATCTACAATTACTAACGGTAATTCAGCCATAACGGCTAAACCCATAGCTTCTGTTTTTAATGATAATCCAGGACCACTAGTAGTTGTAATTGCCAAAGCACCACCAAAAGCAGCTCCAATTGCTGTTGTTATACCAGCAATCTCATCTTCTGCTTGAAATGTAATTACATCAAAATTTCTCAATGCACTTAGCTCATGTAAAATCTCACTAGCTGGTGTAATAGGATATGAACCTTGAAATAATTTTAAATTTGCTTTTCTTGCTGCAGCAACAAAACCAAGAGCAAGCGCTTCGTTACCCATAACATTTCTGTAAACACCTTTTTCAAGCTGTGCAGGTTTAATGGTAAACCTCATCGTAAATATTTCAGCAGTATCGCCAAAGAAATATCCAGCTTTCAGAACTTTCTCATTTGCCTCAATCATTTTGGGATTTTTTGCGAACTTTTTGTGAATCCAATTAATGGTTGGTTCTAAAGGTCTATCAAACATCCAGTAAGTTAAACCCAAAACAAAGAAATTTTTGCATCGGGTCATTTCTTTCATTGAAAGACCCATACCTTCTAAGGCACGAATTGTTAAAGTTGTAATTGGTACGGAAATTACTTGATAATTTGCAAGTGAACCATCTTCTAAAGGATTCGTTTCGAAGCCAGCTAATTGTAAGTTTTTCTGATCAAATGAATCGCTGTTTACAATAATAATGGCACCGTGATAAAGATCTCTCAGGTTAACCTTCAATGCTGCTGGATTCATTGCAACTAAAACATCAGGCTGATCACCAGGAGTATAAATTTCTTTCGAACCAAAATGAAGTTGAAATCCACTAACACCATAGAGCGTTCCAGCTGGTGCTCTTATTTCAGATGGATAATCTGGTAGCGTACTTAAATCGTTACCGACAAGAGCAGTTGTATCACCAAAAATATTTCCCGCCAACTGCATACCATCACCGGAATCACCGGCAAATCTTATCGTTATTCGCTTTACTTCTTTAATTTGTTTTTCCATGTGGGCCTATATCTCTCAATTTTTAAAAACAAAACTAACCATAACATCAAGTATTTGCAAGGTAATTAAAAAAGCAGGGAAATATCGTTTAATAAATTCCCTTCAGAATTTCAAGCAATTCTTTAGCATTAACAAATGAATTAATCCTTCTAATCTCATTTCCTTCAGAATCATAAAAAATTAATGTTGGAACACCAACGATACCAAAATTTTTCATAGCAAATCGAGTTTCTTCACTATCTGTAACAGTTAAATCAACCTTTAATGTTCTAAACCTTCTTGATTCCGCGACAACCGCTGGATCCACAAAAGTTATAGCATCAAGTTCTTTACAAGGGACACACCAGTCAGCATAAAAATCGATTATTGTAGGCATTTCATTACCAATCACTATTTCATTTGGTTTTACAACCTGCCATCTTACTGATTCTTTTTCTGAAGGAACTAATAACCAGATTCCAATAATAGCAGTTATTGTTAGAGAAGCAGTTTTAATTCTTTGAAATGTTTTTAGACTGGAACCAGACTTATCAAATACAATTAAATAAACTGATGCAAGAACAATGTATGATGGTAAAATAAACTTGCTGACTTGATCCGGAACTAAAGGAAGTAAGAAGTAAATCGCCATACCAATCAATACAAAACCAAAAATCTTTTTTACCGCAATCATCCATTCACCAGATCTAGGCAGTGATTGAATCTTACCTGAAAAAACACCTAGAAATAAATATGGAGTACCTAATCCGAGTGCTAATACAAAAAACATAAGAAAACCATAGAAAACATCGCCTTTCGCAGCAACTAACGTAAGCAATCCAATAACAAATGGGCCGACACAAGGAGCAGCAACAATTCCCATTGTCAGTCCCATGAATAATGCACCAAATAATCCTCCGCGCGAACCACCAATTTTAGCAGTTAAAGATGAAGGAAGTTGAAATTCATACAGACCAAACATGCTTAACGAGAGTAAAATGAGCGCAAGAGCAATTCCAATCAGGACAAATGGATTTTGCAATAAAGCTCCAAACATGCTACCACTAAGAGCTGTAATGACACCAATAGTTGAATAAGTGATTGCCATTCCTAAAACGTATATAGATGCAAGAAAAAATAATCTTGATGTTTTACTTTCACTTTGCCCACCAAAATAACCAAGAGTTATTGGAATTAATGGATAAACACAAGGTGTAAGATTTAATGCGAGTCCACCAAGAAATATAAATATTATAGAAAGGAAAATGTTATCAGTTGAGAATGGTAATGTACTATCTTGAATAGACCTCGCAGAAACCTTTTTACTAACTATGCTTTCAAAGTTAATAAAGTCTTTTTCGTTTACTTTTAATTCCTCTTCAGCATACTTAACAATTTCAAATTCTACTGGAACTTCAGCTATTTGAGGAGGTAAGCAAGACTGTTCATTGCATCCCTGGTACTTTAGTTTAACATGTACTTTAACTTTCCCTGCATCAAGATTATCAGAAACTTTTAACTTCAAAAGAATGTCAAAATTTTTTTCAAAAACCGAAACAGGCTGTTCTGTAAAACCAAAAGAGACATTTTTTCCTTCCGGGTAGATTACATCTGAAATTAAGATTGGTTTGTCCGATGAAATAGTCACTTCTGTTGGAATCAAATAGTCTTCGTTTGGTTTATTTGAATTAATATGCCAGCCTTCATCAAGCTTTACCTTCAAGATAAGGCTAATAACATTACCTGATTTTAATTTTTCATGACTCTTAATTACAGAGAAGTTCAAAATTTCCTTTGAATAAAGTAAATGATTTGAAAAAATTAAAGCTACTAGAATTTTAATTATTATTTTCATCTCCACCCCTGAACTATTGGAAATCTTCTACCAGTTCCAAATGCTTTGTTTGTAACTTTAAGACCTGGTGCAGCTTGTTTACGTTTATATTCTGCATGGTCAACCATTTTTAAGATTGTTTTAACTAGATCTCTGTTAAAACCTAATTCAACTATTTCGTCTTCCTCTTTAGATTCTTCGATATAGTGATATAAAATTTTATCGAGCACCTCATAGGGCGGAAGCGTGTCCTGGTCGGTTTGATCTGGCTTTAATTCTGCCGAGGGAACTTTATTAATTATTTCATTTGGAATAATCTCCTTTTCCCTATTAATAAATTTTGCTAGTTCATAAACTTTTGTTTTATAGACATCAGAAATTGGAGCAAGTCCACCACACATATCACCATAAAGTGTAGCATAACCAGTTGCTAATTCGGATTTGTTACCTGTAGCTAATAAAAGGTACCCAAATTTATTAGAGAGAGCCATCAGTAACAATCCTCGAATTCTTGATTGAATATTTTCTTCCGTCACATCTTCAGGTAAATTTTGAAAAGTATCTTTTAAAGTTTCTCTTATCGTATTAAAAACATCGTTAATTGAAATAATTTTACTCTTAACTCCAATATTCGAAATCAACTTTTGTGAATGAGTAATACTTCCCTCCGATGAATACATCGAAGGCATCAATACACATAAAACATTATCTGGACCTAAAGCTTCTTTTGCTAAAACTGCAACCAATGCAGAATCAATTCCTCCACTCAATCCTAAAACGACTTTACTAAAACCAGTTTTATAGCAATAATCTCTTATTCCAAGAATTATTGCGTAGTAAATTTCTTCGATTTCAGAAGATGTTTCAAAACTTAAAGGTTGATATTTCTCTTCGGTATCATAAATAACAAAGACTTCTTCAAATCTTTTAGATGCTAAAATTAAATTTCCGTTTCTATCAAACACCTTAACACCACCATCAAAAATCAAATCAGTATTTGCTCCAACTTGATTAACATACAAAACTGTCCGACTATGTTTTCTTGCAATTGAAGAAAACATCTTAGTTCGTATTTTCTCTTTACCTGCACTAAATGGGCTTGCTGATATATTAATAATCAAATTAGCATTAAGTTTTACAAGCTCTTCAATCGGATCATATTCATACATCCGGTGAACCCAGAAATCTTTGTCATTCCATGCATCTTCACAAATGGTAATACCAAGGTTTGTATTTCCAAATTTTGTAACTTCAACTTTTTTGGCAGTTTCAAAATATCTCACTTCATCAAATACATCATAATTCGGAAGTAATGATTTTCTATGAATTGAAAATATTTTCTTATTAAAACAGAAAATGGCTGAGTTATAAATATTAGTACCAATTTTATCTTCTATTTTTGAAATACTACCAAAGATAATTCCAATAGAATCTGATAACTCAGCAATTTTTTCGTGATAACTTATTGCCTCATTTATAAACGATTTTTTATCTAGAAGGTCAAGCGGTGGATATCCTATTAATGATAATTCAGGGAAAATAACCAAATCAGCCTCTGAAGTTTTGACTACATTGACATAATGTTTTATTTTTTCAAAGTTGTACTTTAGATTACCAACGATTGGATTAATACTAACTAATGCTATTTTCATATTTCAAAATTAAACAAACAACATAGTTCAAGCAAAGTTCGGAGAACTTATATGAAAAATTTATCCATACTTGTTATTTTTTTTCTGTTTTTAGCATACAATTTATATCCAATTTCTTCACCCAAACAGGGCATACAAACACCTAAACACGTTTCAGAATTTTTCAGCAAAGTCCAACATAGTTATAGTGAAGGTTATTTTGCAAAAAAATTTGAAGAGAGAAGAATTCTTCAGGAACAAATTTCTCAAGGTTTATTACCTAGATCATACTTAACTACTGATACTGTTTTTGCATTAGTATTACTCGGTAGATATGCTGACTCAAGTCCGCGATACACTCGTGTACAATTTCAACAAAGACTTTTTGATGGACCGAATCCAACTGGTACAGTTACTGATTACTTTAAGGAAGTTTCTTACAATCAATTATATTTTACAGGATATTGTTCCAACTGGTACGCCGTTCCAGGAACTATGAGTTCTTATGTTGGTAGTGATAACGGACTCTCACCTAATGGTGGACCGAGGTTCACACTTGATCTAATAAAAAGTGCTGATTCCACACTAAATTTTGCAAATTTTATACAATACTATGACAACCAAAATAATCCAAGAATCGGATTTGTTGGTGTAGTTCACACTGGAGCTGGAGCAGAAGCAGGAGCTTACAACATTTGGTCTCATCGTTGGAATTTTAGAATGCTAACAGGCGGTCAACCTTATAGAACTAATGATATTGACCCTAAAACTGGTAAATATGTACTGATCGACGGAGATTATGCAATTCAACCTGAACTTGCCGGAAATAACAACCAAATCGGTGAACTAATTGAAATAGGTGTATTCACTCACGAATTTGGGCATATTTTTGGTTTACCTGATTTATATGATACAGATAATTCATCTGAAGGACTCGGAAACTGGTGTTTAATGGCTGCTGGCTCATGGGGAGGAAATGGAGGCACACCGCACACACCTGTACATATGAGTGCATGGTGCAAAAAACAAATGGGTTGGTTAACACCAATTAATGTTACGACTTTTTATAAAGACTTAACAATACCAAATGTAGAAGAAAATCCTGTTGTTTATAGACTTTGGAGAAATGCCCAAATAACTAATGAGTATTTTCTAATTGAAAATAGACAAAAAATTAAGTTTGATAAATTTCTCTACAATAATGGTTTATTAATTTATCATGTTGATGATAATCAACCAAACAATCGTGATGAAAATCATTATAAAGTCGGACTGATTCAGGCTGATGGATTGTGGGATTTAAATAAAAAAAGAAATCGAGGAGATGCAGGTGATCCATATCCAGGTTCAACAAATAATACTCGATTCGATGCCGCTTCCTCTCCAAACAGTAACTCACACAACAAAAGACCAACATTTGTAAGTTTGAGAAAAATCAGGTTAAACGGTTTATTTGTCACTGTAAATCTTGATATTGGAACACAGCCATATGTTGTTGCCAGAGAATTTTTGCTTAACGAAGCATCTCAAACTAAAAATGGCCGCATTGAGCCAAATGAATATGCATCCGCCTCAATAAAACTTTACAATGTTGAACAAATAAATTCACCTAATACTAATTTATTACTAAGTATCGAAGAGCCAGGTATTCAAATATTAAATAATTCGATTCAACTTTCTTTAAGTGGCTTATCAGAAATAAATATATCCCTTGATAGTGCAATCTTTGTTGATCAAAATTTTCAAAGTAGATATGTTTATTTTAAATACAAGATAATCAGTGGTCTCAATGAATTTGAAGATAGTTTAAGAGTGTTGATAGGAATTCCAAAAATTTTGCTCTACTCCCGAGCTGAAAAGTTAGCTTTATCAAATTACTATTTTGACGCGTTAAACCGATTAAATAAAACTTTCGAATTTGTTGATAGTGAGACACCGAAATATTTTTATGGCAGAGATATAATTATTGTTTACAGTGGTAAAAACAAAGATACTTTATTTTCATCTTCATTTCTCGATTCTCTAAAAAAGCATATCTCAAGCGGAAAACATCTCTTTATGAGTGGTCAAAATATAGCCGAGTTTTTACACACAGCTTATCCCGATTTCTTACATAACCAAATAGGAATTAATTACCTTCGAAATGCTTCTATTTTTACTAATAGAGTTTACGGAAGACAAAGTGACTATTTTGGAAGAGATATTACATTACTACGAATTAACGGAAACGAAGGGGCTGCCAACGAAACAAGCATGGATATCATTGAAAGTCGTGGTGAATTCAATGTCTCGCTCACTTTTAAAACCGACGGAACAGATGCTACTGGTGGTTGGCGTGTATTTTCTACTGGGGCTAAATTATTCTACCTTGGTTTTGGGTTCGAAAGCATTAACGATAGTTTATCATCAATTAAAAGAAATGAAATATTTGCCAAAATCTACAATTGGTTCATGAATCCAACAAGTGTTAGTTTCGACAACCTTCTTTTAGCAAACGATTTCAACCTTTACCAAAATTTTCCTAATCCTTTTAACAACAAGACAAAAATACCTTTTTCGATTCCAGAAAAGTCGTTTGTCAACTTAAAAGTTTTTAATGTTGCAGGTGAAGAAATAAAAACATTAATAAATCAAGAACTTGATAAAGGTAATTATACAATTGAGTTTGATGCAAAAGACTTACCGAGCGGTATTTACTTATATAGAATTACATGTGGAAAATTAAGATCAATTAAAAAAATGATTGTAGTTAAGTAGTCATGTAAAACAGTATCTTTTTATAAAGTTATTAGAGGCTGTTATTACAGATATAGCCTTATTTTCATTTATAAACTTAAATCTCATACTTGTTTTAGCTATTCATAAAAAACTAACTTTTATAAAATCGGTTTTTAATTCCTTCACAAAAAGATTCTCAATAAAACAATTATTTTTGCAAAAATCAAAGGAGAAAATATGTTAAAAATTACAAAAGTCGTAACAACTTGTTTGTTTATATTGAATTCAGTTATATGTCTTCATTCACAAAGTTTAACCAAATTTTCAGGAATGGTTTTTTTCGATTACTACTATAATTTGTCAACAAATACATCTTACAAAAATGATATGCATGGATTCCAATTCCGAAGAATTTTTTTCACTGGCGATTTTGACGTATCAAATCGATTATCTGCAAGATTACGGATAGAATCAGATGGAACAAATTTTAAGGATGAAAAAAAGCTAGGTGCATATATGAAAGACGTATATTTTCTATACAATACTAGTAATATTCAATTTTATGCAGGTCTAATTCCAACTCCTCCAATTGAAATAGAAGAGAAATACTGGGCTTACCGTTCAGTGGAAAAAATTCAATCGGACTTGAGGGGACTTGTTGCTACGCGAGATCTCGGTTTAGCTGTAAAAAGTAACAACTCAAATTTACCTATTAATTGGATAGCAATGTTTGGAAATAATAGTTCACATGGCGAAGAAACTGATAAATATAAAAAGCTTTACCTCCATTCAAATATTGCTTTCGATAAAAACTTTGTCATGTCAATAGATCTCAACTTTGCTAATGATCATCAAAATAAAAATTTCTATTACACTAGACTAGGATTTTTCTTTCCTGATTTAATAGAACGGACTTTAACGAGTGGATTCACCATAGTAAATACAATAAAAAATAATAACTCAGGTAAAGATATTGTTTCTCTTGGTTCATCATTCTTTTCGAGTCTATCATTAAAAAGTGATATTAAAACATTCATAAGGGTTGATTTAATTGATTTTAATTTTGACATCATTAACGACATGGAATATTCATTAATACTTGGTTTAGACTACAAAATCGACAAGAATCTAAATTTAATTCCAAATTTATACTATAATGTTTACGAAAATCTAAATAACAAATCAGATTTAGTTTTCAAGATAACAACGAGTTACCAGTTTTAATTCTCACATTTTGTTTTTATATAAAGCATTTTTTATTATGACAAATTGAAAAAGGAAACACATTTAATTAATTTTGAAAGAAGAAATAAATCATGAGAAATTTGTTTACCCTTCAATTTAACACATCAAAAAATCGAGGGACTTTATGAGAAAAGAAACTCTAGAAATAATACGCGAGGTCCCCAAAGTATTATTACACGATCACTTAGATGGCGGATTAAGACCACAAACAATTATTGAACTTGCTAAAGATATAAAATATGATAAACTACCTACCTCTGATCCTGAAGAGCTCGCAAATTGGTTCCATGAAGGTGCTAACAAGGGTAGTTTAGTCGAATATTTAAGAGGCTTTGAACACACAACAGCAGTAATGCAAACAAAAGATGCATTAGAACGAGTAGCATATGAAATGATTGAGGATATGTATTATGATGGAGTTGTTTATGTTGAAACAAGATTTGCCCCGGTTTTTCATACTCAAAAAGGTTTACACTGGGAAGAAGTTGTTCAAGCAGTTTTGAATGGATTAGAAAAAGGAAAACAACAATATGGCGTCGGTTATGGATTAATAATTTGCGCTATGAGAAATATGCAATTAAGCTTAGAAATGGCTGAACTAGCAGTTGATTTCAGAGATCGTGGTGTTGTTGGTTTTGACCTTGCCGGAGAAGAAGGTGGATATCCACCCAAAAAACACATTGAAGCTTTCCAATACATTCAAAGAGCTAATTTTAATATAACAATTCATGCGGGAGAAGCCTGGGGAAAAGAATCAATCTGGCAAGCACTACAATGGTGTGGTGCTCACAGGCTTGGTCACGCCACGAGACTTGTTGAAGATATGACTATTGTTGATGGTAAACTTATTGCCAAGGGAACTTTAGCACAATATGTTCTTGATAAAAGAATTCCCTTGGAAATCTGTTTACTCAGCAATGTTCACACTGGTGCAGTTAAAAGTCTAGAACAACATCCTTTTAACATATACTATAAAAATAAATTCCGCGTATTTCTAAATACAGATGATAGGTTGATGAGCAACACAACTATGTCCAATGAATTTAAAGTTGCCGCAGAAGTTTTCGGATTAACTCTTGATGATATGGAAAAATTAACAATTAATGCTATGAAGAGCGCATTCATTCATTATGATGAAAGAATTCATTACATCTATAAAGTCATTAAACCTGGCTATCAAAAAGTTCGTGACAAACTTTTAGCTTTTAAATAGTAATTACACCAACAAAAAAAATATTTTAAACAAATTCTTATTTGTAAAATGAAAAAGTTATTCAAAAATTATTTATACGATTTTAGTTCATCAGAAAAAAAAATTTTAGCCACTATGGTTAAACAGATTTTAAGGCAAATCGAAGGTGATGAAAAATATTTTAATGAAATAAGAATTTATAAAAGCCTTTCTGAAAAATTACAATCTTCTCAAACTCCAATAAAATTAACAAAAGAAGAAATAAAAAGGTTAGAATTACAACTTTCTGAAAATGCCAAAGTTCTCAAGGGGAAAATTAAAAGATCAATTTTTTTTCTAAAATGGTTATATAAACCATTATTAAATCAATACGAAAGTATCTTAAACAAACATTTTAAAGATTGATATGAACAACTTTAAATATGAACCGATACGAGCAGCGCGCGGCAATACATTAAACACGAAAGGATGGATACAGGAAGCCGCATTAAGAATGCTAATGAACAACTTAGACCCGGAAGTAGCAGAAAAACCGGAGGAATTAGTTGTTTATGGCGGAATTGGAAAAGCAGCAAGAAATTGGGAAAGTTATCATGCAATAGTGAGGGAGTTGAAAAATCTTGAAAACGATGAAACACTTCTTGTGCAGTCGGGAAAACCTGTAGCAGTTTTTAAAACGCATACTTTCGCACCGAGAGTGATAATTTCAAATTCAATGCTCGTACCTAAATGGGCAACATGGAATGAATTTAGACGACTTGAAGCATTAGGTTTGATTATGTATGGTCAAATGACTGCAGGCAGCTGGATTTATATTGGAACACAAGGAATTCTTCAAGGAACTTACGAAACTTTTGCTGCTTGTGCGAACAAACACTTCGGGGGTTCTTTGAGTGGAAAATTTCTTTTAACATCTGGCTTAGGTGGAATGGGTGGAGCACAACCGCTTGCTGCAAAAATGAACGGCGCCGCTTTTCTTGGTGTTGAAGTGGATAAATCACGAATTGAAAAACGCTTAAAGACTGGATATCTTGATATAATGACGGAAAGCTTAGATGAAGCATTGAAATTGGTTCTTGATGCAAAAAAAGAGAAAAGGGCTTTATCCGTTGGATTACTAGGTAATGCTGCCGAAATTCTTCCAGAAATTTTAAGAAGAGGATTAACTCCTGATGTTTTGACAGATCAAACATCTGCGCATGATACATTAAACGGGTACGTACCACACGGCATTTCTTATGAAGAAGCGTTAAAACTACGAAAAACTGATCCAGATAAATACATTCAAATGGCAAAAAATTCCATTGTTGTCCATCTCCAAGCAATGTTAGAATTTCAAAAAAAGGGTGCTATAACTTTTGATTATGGTAACAACATTAGAGGTGAAGCATTTGCAAATGGTGTAGGAAACGCTTTTGATATTCCTGGATTTGTACCTGAATATATAAGACCATTGTTTTGTGATGGAAAAGGACCTTTCCGTTGGGTAGCCCTTTCTGGTGATCCAGAAGATATATACATAACAGATAAAGCAGTAATGGATACTTTTCCTGAAAATGAATCATTAGTTAGATGGATTAAACTCGCACGAGAACATGTAAAATTTCAAGGTTTACCTGCACGGATATGCTGGTTAGGTTATGGGGAAAGAGCAAAAATGGGATTGACATTCAACAAACTCGTTCGAGAAGGTAAGGTTAAAGCTCCGATTGTAATTGGTAGAGATCATCTTGATTGCGGTTCTGTTGCTTCACCAAATCGTGAGACTGAAGGAATGTTGGATGGTAGTGATGCAATAGCAGATTGGCCCGTATTAAATGCATTACTTAATACAATTGGAGGTGCCAGTTGGGTTTCCATGCATCATGGTGGCGGAGTAGGTATGGGTTATTCAATTCATGCTGGGATGGTGATAGTAGCAGATGGAACGAAAGAATCAGATGAAAAATTAGAACGAGTTTTGAATTATGATCCAGCTATGGGTATAATTAGACATGCCGACGCGGGATACCAACGAGCAATAGAAAACGCTAAAAAATTCGGCCTAAAAATTCCAATGTTAAAGTAAAATTTGAAGGGAGGAATTAATGAAATTATTAATCGCAGATAAATTTCCAGAGAAATATATTGAACAGTTTAAATCTCTCGGACTGGACGTTATTTACAATCCAAAACTTGGTGAAAACGATTTGCCTTCAGCAGCAAAAAATGTGGATATATTAATCGTACGTTCAACAATCGTAAACGAAAAAACCATTGAAGAAAGCGAAAATTTATCATTAATTATTCGTGCTGGCGCTGGTGTAAATAACATAGCGATTCCTGCAGCAAATAAAAAGGGTATTTACGTTAGTAACTGTCCAGGAAAAAATTCAATCGCCGTTGCTGAATTAACTATTGGATTGATGATTGCGTTGGACAGAAGAATACCTGATAATGTAATAGACTTTAGAAGTGGAATTTGGAATAAAGATAAATATTCCAAAGCTAATGGTTTATATGGAAGGACCCTGGGAATCATTGGAGTTGGTAATATTGGTAAAGAAGTTGCTAGGAGAGCAATGGCTCTCGGTATGAATGTTTATGGAAAAGATATTTCAAGAATTGAAGGTGTTTCAATTAAAGATTTTTCGGAAATGGACCAGCTTTTACCACTTTGCGATGTTGTGTCTCTTCATTTACCATTAACTGAGCAAACACGTGGATTATTCGATCAAAAGATGTTTAGCTTCATGAAAGATGGTTCATACTTCATTAATACTTCACGTTCCGAAATTGTGGATGAGGATGCTCTTCTGTGGGCTGTTGAAACCAAAGGGATACGTGCCGCTCTTGATGTCTTCCAGGATGAACCCGAAGCCAAATCTGGTCCGGTTTACTCTAAACTTCAATCTAATCCAAATATCTATGTAACTCATCACATTGGAGCATCCACAGAACAAGCACAAGATGCCGTTGCTGAAGAAACGTTGAGAATTGTAAAGGATTATTTAACTAGTGGAGTAATTGCTCACTGGGTCAACCGCGCAAAAGTTACTGATGCAATGTATCAATTAGTAGTGAAACACTTTGACAGGCCCGGTGTATTGGCTGGTGTATTGAATGTGATTCGTGATGCCAACATTAATATTGAAGAAATTGAAAATGTGATTTTTGAAGGTGGAATTGTTGCATGTTGCACCATGAAATTAAAAGATCCATTACCTCAAGAATTATTAAATAAAATTAAATCAGATTCTCAAATACTTTCCGTTTCTCACGTAAAAATATAGCTTAAAAATAATTCTAAAATAAAAAAGGCTCTCAAAAAGAGAGCCTTTTTTGTTAACTAAAATAAATTTAGGGTTTTTATTGTTTGATTTTAATTCTTGCGGCTTTTCCTGATAATTTTCTAAGATAATATAATTTTGCTCTTCTTACTCTTCCTTCACGAACAATTTCAATTTTCGCAATTCGTGGGGAATGCATTGGAAAAATTCGTTCAACGCCGACACCATCGGAAATTTTTCTAACTGTAAAAGTCTGGTCTAAACCCACACCTTTGATAGAAATCACATCACCTTCAAATTGCTGGATTCGTTCTTTATCTCCTTCTATGACTTTGAAGTAAACATTAATTCTATCTCCAGGTTTAAATTTGGGTAGATCCGTTCTTAATTGCTCCTTTACAATTTTATCTAACTTATTCATTTTTTCATCTCCATCTATTTTATTTCTTTTTTATTGAAAACTTTTCTTTCCATTCTTGTATTTTTTTATGATCACCTGACAGAAGGACATCTGGCACTTTAATGCCTTCGAATTCATAAGGTCTAGTATAAACCGGTGGCTCAATGTAATCATCTTCTATAAATGAATCCGTTAGAGCCGATTCACTATCTCCCAGTGCTCCAGGCAAAAGTCGTACAATTGCATCAACTATTACGAGCGCTGGTAATTCACCTCCGCTCAATACATATTCACCAATGGAAATTTCCTTTGCATTATATAAATCAATTACTCTTTGATCTATTCCTTTGTAATGTCCACAAACAATTATCAAATTTTCAAGTAACGACAATTTCTTAGCATTTTTTTGATTAAATATCTCTCCTTTAGCCGATGTGATTATTATTTCATCATATTTTCGTTCACTTTGCAACTTTTTAATACAACGATAAATTGGTTCTGGTTTAAGAACCATTCCACTTCCACCACCATAGGGTTTGTCATCGATCTGTTTGTATTTTCCTTCTCCATAATCATGCAAATTATGAAGATAGATCTGAACAATTCCTTTATCACGAGCACGCTTTATTATACTAAAATTAATTGGACTAACCAGAATGTCAGGAACTGCTGATAAAATATCTATTCTCATGAATACTAATCAAAAATTCCTTCAAAATTTTTTATTCTCATTATTTTCTTTTCTAAATCAATAAAGTCAATGAACTCTTTCAAAGCAGGATAGAGAATTTTCTTACCATTACTTAATTCTATCTCATATGCGTCATTTGAAATAAATTGATAAACATCCTTTATAGTACCCAAAACATTATCAAATTGATCAACAACTGAAAGACCTATTAAATCATGAATATAATAACTATCCTTATCCAGTTCTTTCAACTCATTTTCGTAAATCACAATTTCTTTACCTTTTAGATTTAGAGCTTCTTCGTAGCTTTTAATATTTTCAAGTTTCAGACATACGAATTCTTTATGAAAAAAACTATCCTCGATCAAAAATTCAAAGATCGAATTACTACTTTTTATTTTTATAAGATATCCTGCTTTAAATCTTTCCAGAAAATCTGTAAAAGGCTTTACCTTAACATAACCTTTTACACCATGAGGACTTAAAATCCTTCCAATTAAAATCATTAATAAAAGTAATGTACAAATTACTTATCAGCAATTTCGAGTATTGCTCTAATTCCTTCTTTAGCTGCTATAGCTGTTAAAAGCACTCTCATTGCTTGCGCTGTTTTACCTTGTTTGCCAATTACCTTACCAATGTCCTCGGGCGCAACTTTAAGCGTAAAAATGATTTTTTTATCATCCACCACCTTTTCTTCAACACGAACCCCATCCGGTTTGTCGACTAAATACTTCGCTATAGATTCGACAAATTCTTTCATTTTTAATTCCCTCCAAATTGGGGTGCATCACGTGGTGCCTAGGCAAAAGCAATTCTCAGCTTTAGCCCTTTCTATATCAGAAGCTGCACCTTAGGCTCCTGAAGCACCTTTTTTCTTTTTCTTCTTAACCTTCGTTGTTTCTAGTTCTTTCTTCAATTTTATCTCTTTTCGCTCAAGAAACTTCTGAAATTCTTCATCAATCTTTTCAGGTTCGACTTTCTTTCGAAGGAGATGAAATTTTAAAATAATTCCCTCTCGTTTCAATAAGCTTTTTACGGTATCCGTAGGTATTGCACCATTTTTTAGCCACTTTATGGCTTTCTCTTCTTTTACGACCACCTCCGGTGGATTTGTCCTTGGATTGTATGTGCCTACTACTTCAATAAATCTTCCATCTCGGGGTGAACGAGAATCAGCTGCAACTATTCTATAAAAAGGTTGCTTCTTTTTACCTAATCTTTGCAATCTTAATTTTACTGCCAAAAGTTAATCCTCCATAAGATTCTTAATATAAATTCAAATTAAAATTACGAAATGCTTTTTTAAAATCCATACTACTAAATTTTTTTATCATCCTTTGCATATCTTCGAACTGTTTTATCAATCGGTTCACTTCCTGAATAGATGTACCGCTTCCTCTGGCAACTCTGCGTTTTCTACTAGCATTTAATATTCTTGGATTTTTTCTTTCTTCTCTAGTCATTGAGTTTATGATAGCCTCAACACGCACCAACGCTTTTTCATCTATCTGCGTATTCTTTAGTTTAGTCCCAATTCCGGGAATCATTGATAAAGTTTGACTTAAGGAACCTAATTTCTTTATTAACCTCAACTGATCTAAAAAATCCTCAAAATCAAATTTGTTGCTTTTTAGTTTTTCTTCAAGCCTCTCAGCTTGCTTTTCTTCAAATGCGCTTTGAGCTTTTTCAACTAAAGTAATTATATCTCCCTTTCCTAAAATTCGGGACGCCATCCTATCAGGATGAAATACTTCAATTGAATCAATTTTTTCGCCTATACTTACAAACTTAATTGGTTTATTAACAATGGCTCGTATTGATAATGCACAGCCCCCCTTAGTATCTCCATCTAATTTTGTAAGCACAACACCGTCATATGAAATTCTGTCATGAAAAGCTTTTGCCGTATTTACAGCGTCCTGACCTATCATCGAATCGACAACAAAATAGGTTTCAGTCGGATTACAAGCTTCTTTTAACATGGAAATTTCATCCATCATCTCTTCGTCTATATGTAAACGACCTGCTGAATCAATTACAACAGCAGAAAACCCATTTTTCTTTGCATAATCAATTGATTCAGTAGCAATTTCAATCGGATTTTTATCAAGATGAAAAACTTCCACATTAATTTGATTTCCTAAAATTTTTAGTTGTTCAACTGCAGCTGGCCTGTATATATCACACGCAACTAGAAGTGGTTTAAGTTTAATATTCTTCAAATATCGAGCTAATTTAACAGCAAATGTGGTTTTGCCTGAACCCTGCAATCCAGCTAACAAGTAAATAGATGGTGGATTATTTGATATCACAATTGGTGAAGTCTTGCCACCAAGCAAATCCACCATTTCATCGTGAATAATTTTTATTATCAATTGACCAGGAGTAATCGAAGCAATTACTTCTTTTCCCAGAGATTTTTTCTCTACTTTCTCAATAAAATCCTTTGCAACTTTATAATTAACATCTGCATCGAGTAGAATTCGGCGCACCTCTCTTAAAGCATCGGATATGTTTTTTTCCGTGAGCTTCCCCTGCCCACGAATCTTCTTGAATGCAGATTCCAACTTATATGTTAAATCTTCAAACATAAATATTCATTTCAAGTCTACAAAAATAGTAAAATAGTTTTACTTAACAATTGGATGGGAATGACTATTTTATTTCTTTTAGAGCGCTTGCACCAGCTACTATTTCTAACAATTCCTTTGTAATAGCAGCTTGTCTTGCTCTATTATATGAAAGGCTTAAAATTCTCAACAATTCTTTAGCATTTTCTGTAGCATTATCCATAGCTGTCATCCTAGCTCCTTGTTCCGAAGCATAAGATTCTAGAAACATACGATATGTTTTGACTTCAAAAAATTTTGGTACCAGCGAGTTCAGAATTTTTTCTTTGTCAGGCTCATAGATAAATTCATAAATAGCCCTAACATTTTTTTTGTCTATGACTTTTCTAACTATTTTAATTGGAAGTAATTCTTCGATTTTTACTTTTTGTGAAATAACAGAAATAAATTCATTATAAACAGCATAAACTTTATCAACTTCACCTGTTAAAAATTTTTCTTTAATGATTTCAATTAAATTTCTGACGTTATCAATGGATAGATCAGCATAAAAATTGAGATATTTTTGATCAATTCGGTAATTACGTTTATTGAAATAATCAAAACCCTTTTTTCCAACACAAATTAAAGATACTTTAACATTTTCATATTTTGTCTTTAACTTTTTGTTTATAAAATCCTCTATTGCTCTAAAGATGTTAGAGTTAAAAGAACCACATAAACCTCTGTCTGATGTAAGCACTAATAGTAATATTTTTTTAACCTGGCGTTTAAAAAAGAGTGGATGGGCATAATTAGGTATTTTATCAAATAATTCAAGGAATAAATTATCAATTTCGCTAGCATAAGGTCTAAACTTTAAGATGGCATCCTGAGCCCGACGCAACCTGGCAGCGGATACCATTTTCATTGCCTTAGTTATTTTCTGCGTGCTTTTTATTGCGTTAATTCTTCTTCTTATTTCACGAAGTGTTGCCATTATTTATTTCTTTTAAGTGTTCTTAGAAACTCTTCACCAATTTGCTTCAACCTTTCTGCTAATTTTTCCGACAAATCTTTTGTTTCCAAAATTTCAAGGAATATATCATTATGCTTAATTTCGATGTACTCCAGAATTTCACTTTCAAATCCTCTAACGTCTTCAACTTCAATTTGATCTAATAATCCCGCTGTACCAAAGAAAATTGAAATAACCTGTTTTTCAACAGGCATAGGTTTATATTGTTCTTGCTTTAAGAGTTCGACAAGTCTTTGTCCTCTTCGCAACTGCTTTTGCGTTGCCTGATCAAGATCACTTCCAAACTTAGCAAAGGCTTCAAGTTCACGATATTGAGCTAAATCCAATCTCAACCTTCCCGCTACCTTCTTCATTGCTTTTATTTGAGCATTCCCACCTACACGAGAAACTGAGATACCAACATTTATGGCTGGACGTACGCCCGCATTGAATAAACCCGGTTCTAAATAAATCTGACCATCAGTAATTGAAATAACATTTGTAGGAATGTATGCAGAAACGTCCCCTGCTTGAGTTTCAATAATTGGTAATGCAGTTAAACTTCCACCACCTAATTCATCACTTAATTTTGATGCTCTTTCCAATAATCTACTATGCAAGTAAAATATGTCTCCTGGATATGCCTCCCGACCTGGCGGTCGTCGGAGTAATAGTGAAACTTGACGATAAGCTTGAGCATGTTTAGACAAATCATCGTATATAACAAGAGCGTGTCTCCCTGAATCACGGAAATACTCACCAAGAGTTGCCCCCGAATAAGGAGCTATAAATTGCATTGGTGCAGGATCACTCGCGCTTGCAAGTATAACTGTTGTGTAATCCATTGCACCTTCTTCTTCTAGCTTAGCAACAACTTGTGCAACTGATGAACCTTTTTGACCGATCGCTACATATACACAGTAAACAGGTTTAACACCATACTTTTTAGCTTCTTCCGTATGAGTCCACTTTTGATTTATAATCGTATCAATTGCAATAGCAGTTTTCCCCGTTTGACGATCACCAATAATTAACTCACGTTGCCCTCTTCCTATTGGAATCATTCCATCAATTGCCTTAAGGCCAGTTTGAAGTGGTTCTTTAACTGGTTGCCTGTATATAACACCGGGCGCTTTGCGTTCTATAGGTAAATAATGCCCAGCTTTAACAGGACCTTTACCATCAAGGGGTTGACACAGCGGGTTAACTACACGTCCTAACAAACTTTCTCCAACAGGAATCGATGCAACTCTTCCTGTACGTCGAACTATATCACCTTCTTTTATTAAAGTATCATCTCCAAACAAAATTGCACCAATATTATCTTCTTCAAGATTCAATACCATTCCAAAAACACCATTTGAAAACTCAACCAGTTCACTAGCCATCACTTTTGATAAACCATATATCCGTGCAATCCCATCACCTACTTCTAAAACTGTACCTGTATCATAAATCTCAACTTCTGATTTAAATCCAGAAAGTTCTTTTCTTAGTATTTCAGATACTTCATCTGGACGAATTTCTGCCATTGCTATTAACCTATATTTTGTTCTAATTCAAACTAATTATTCCAGTAAGAAATCTTTTTTTCAAATTTTCAAGTATATGCTTTATTGAACCATTAATAATAGTATCGTCAATTTGAATGATGATACCACCGATTAAACTCTTGTCAATCTTCTCTATTAAATTCACTTTTTTACCCGTGTATTCTTCTAACATTTTTTTCAAATGATTCAATTGATTTTCATCCAAATTAAAAGGCGTGTAAATAATTACAGTCTTTAAATTTAACCGCTCATCTCTCATTATGAAAAATCTTTGAATTATACTTTCCAATAATTCAGCTCGTTGGCGATTTATAACTAACTTAATAAAACTTAATGTTAATTCTGAAATTTTGTCTTTAAAGATCTGCTCTACAATTGCAGCTTTTTTTTCTTTCCTTATTATTGGACTTTTAAGTGCAAGTTGAAGAGGACGATAACCTAATAATGTCCTAAGAAAAAAATCCAAATCTTTTGATACCGTTTCAATTTTATTTTCTGTCAAACTAAGCTCAAGTAAAGCTTTAGCGTATCTTTGTGTAATTTTATAATCGGACATATCAACCTTTCGGTAATTTTTGAATTAATTGGTCGATAAGTTTTTGGTTTTTGTCCTTATCCACAGTTTCTTCTAAGATTTTTTCTGCTACTTGAATAGATAAATCTGCTACAATTTGTTTTAGTTCATTCATCGCTTCGATTTTTTGATTTTCAATCTCCAATCTTGCTGACTCAAAAATTTTTTGAGCTTCAACATTAGCTTTGGCTATAATATCATCTCTAACTCGGTTCGCATATTCTCTGCCTTCACTCAAAAGTTGCCTCACGCGATACTCAGCTTCTTCAAGAGCTTGCTGATGTCTTCTGTGAAGTTCTTCTGCCTCTTTAAATTTCTTTTCAGCTTCTTCAATATCTCTTTTAATCTTTTCTTCTCTCTCCGAAATTGCTTTAAGTATTGGCATCCACGCTATTTTCTTTAAAATCAACAAAAGAATGATAAAAGTTATAACTGTCCAGAATATTAAACCTGGATTAACATCGAGAAGGCCGCCTTTTTCACCTCCACCATAAAGCAAAATGAAATAAAGAAAAGCTAAAATTGAATTCATTACTACTACCTGTTATTATTTCAAAGCTAAAAGTATGCAGATAACAAGTGCAAATAGAGATACACCTTCAATAAGAGCAGCTGCAATGATCATTGAAGTTCTAATATCGCCAAGTGCTTCTGGTTGTCGGCTACTTGCTTCCATTGCGGCGCTTGCAAGTTTACCGATTCCGAAACCAGCACCAATTACTGTTAATGCAGCTCCAAAACCTGCTGCTAGATATGCAAACAACAAAGGATCCATAATTTTTTCCTCCATTTTTTTTAATGTTCTTGATGAATTGCCATTCCAATAAATAGTGACGACAACATAGTAAAAATGTAAGCTTGAATTAAAGCCACAAGCAATTCAAGCAAATAGATAAAAAGTGCAAAAAGAATTGATACAGGCGAAATGAAAGGAGTTTTTAATATAAATATTAGTCCAAGTAAAGCAAGAATTACAACATGCCCTGCGGTCATATTTGCAAAAAGTCGAATCATCAATGCAAATGGTTTAGTAAACAATCCAAGTATTTCTACAACAAACATAATAGGCAACAAAAATACTGGGACACCATGAGGAATTAAACCTTTAAAGTAACCTATTATGCCATTCTTTTTTATACCTGCAAATTGAATCACAATAAAGCTAATAAGAGCCAGAGCACCTGTAACCGAGATGTTAGAAGTAGCTGTTGCGCCATAAGGTAAAAGTCCTAATAAATTACATGTCAAAATAAAAAAGAAAACAGTACCAAGAAAAGGAGTGAATGTATTAACGTATTTTTCTCCAATAGTCGGCTTAACAATTTCATCTCGAATGAATAAAATAATCATTTCAATTAGATTTGCTAAACCAGTTGGAACAAGACTTTTCTTATAAGATTTGGCAGTTATGATAAATAGTATCGAAACAATAAGTCCAGCAAGCCAAAGGAATATAACGTGTTTTGTAATTGGAAGGTTTATGCTGAATCCAAAAAGTTCAAAATGAATCGTTGGAAGTCTTAGGACTCCAAAAGGTTCAAAATCCAGAACATTGCTATCAACAAGGTGGTCAATAATCCAGCCACTTTTCTCTTGAGCTATACTTTGTAACGTATCCGAAATTTCTTCGTGATAATTCATCTCAATAGTTTTTAAGTGATTTTTTTATTAGATAAGTTAATTCTAAAACAACACTGAATAAGTAGAAAATGAAAAACGAAATTAAGAAACTTATCTGATTTATTCCAAACCATTTAAGTACCACAAAAATTAAAAACAGTACAAAAAATAGTCTGATAATGATACCACCAAAGTAATATTTTATAAATAATTTACTATTTTTTCCAGATGCAATTTTGCCTAAAAATATTCCAAGATAAAAATGAACGAGTGCAATAAATAATCCAGTAATAATTGCAATTCTATATTCATCCTTAAAAACGAGAAAAACAAGAAAAACTATAATTACATTTGTTATCAAATACATTCTAAGAATTGAGTTTATCTTTACACCCTTTCTCTTTTTTAGATAATTTCAAAACCGATATTATGAAATTATATATCGCTAAAAACATTCCCAATATAGAAAAAAGCACGATCCAGAGGGGACTTGTACCAAACTTTTTATCAAGCCAATAACCAATTAAAACCATCAAAATAACCGTTGCAGCAAGCTGAGTCCCAAGTCCAAGGTATGGACCAATTTTTTTGTAACCTTCAATTACTTTTTTTTGATTATTAAGAAATTTGCTCAAACTTAACTATTCAAAATTTCTTCACTTTTAACCGCAATACACTTGCCGTTTAATTCAGCCCCCTCTTCGATAATAATAATTCTCGTTTTTATGTCACCCATAATTTTAGACTTTGACTCTAAAGTTAGTTTTTCCTGCACCAGTATACTTCCTGTAACTTTACCGTTGCAAGCCAAATTGTTTGCTGAAATGTTACCAGTTACTTCACCACTTTCACTCAAGAATATATTTCCATCAATTGATATATCGCCTTCAATGCGCCCATCGATCTTCAAATCACCTGCCCCAGTAAGGTTTCCTTTAATAATCATATGTTTAGATATAATTGAAAGTTCTTCAATATTTTTCTTATCTCTCATAATAATCAACCAAAATTTGTTTTGGATCCAGTGGTGTTTGATATTTCCAAATTTCAAAATGAAGATGTGGTCCAATTGTTAACCTGCCTGTATTACCTGATAAACCTATTATATCGCCTTGTTTTACAATATCCCTTTCTCTAACCAAAATCTGACTGAGATGTTTATAAACTGTGACATAATTTTTATCATGCGAAATAATTATCTTATAACCGTCATTAATCGTATAGTCAGCAAAAATAGCAATTCCTGATGCTGATGCCCTAACAATTGTTCCAACTGGAACTGCGAAATCTATTCCGAAGTGAGAAAGCTGACGATTGAATCCACGCGTGACAATTCCATCCACCGGTTTTATAAAAAATAATATGCTCTTTTCGTTTTTAGCCGAATCAATAAGATTTGTTTGATGAATATTTTTGATTTTTTTATTTAATAAATTTATAAAATGGGCGAGGTTATTCGTAAACTTTGATTTCTGAAGTAATCTTAAAGAATCCTCTCTTCTCTTTTTAATCTGATAATTAGTGTCAAGATCACGCGGATCTATGGGGATAGGTTTACCCTCAAGAATGAGTTTTAGTCGCTCATTTATCCTTTGAACTCTTTCTACTTCATTTGAAAGTATTATGACTTTTTCCTTTAAAGAACTTAACTGTTTATAATCTTCGGGAGTAATGTAACTATTAATTGGAAGAATTCTACCCAGCGGTGAAAACATAATCAGTAAATAAAAAATAACATTAGAAACTAATAAAACTGCAAAAAATATAAAGATAACCGTAGTTACTCTTAATTTGATTGAGTTTTTAGTTGAGGACGTTACTCGTGGTACAATGAAAATATCATATTTGAGGTGAATAAATTTTCTTAAATTCTTTATCATAATTTATGCAAAATAAGAAAAAGTGGAATTTGATTCTAATTTATATTCAATACTTCTTTAACTTTTTCACAAATTAAATCAGGTTTAAGATCTAACATGCATTTAAAGTGTTTTTCAGGACACTTTTTATAACCATGAATACCACAAGGTTTGCAAGGCAGATTCTCAACTTGCATTATCTTATCCTTTTCTCGAAATGGATAAAAGCCAAACTCAGGTACAGTTGACCCATAAATAGTTATAATCGGAGTCTCAGTGAAGACTCCCATGTGGGTTGGTGCACTATCATTGCAAATTAGAAGATCAGATAATTGTATCAAACTTATACTTTCTTTAAGACTCAATTTGCCAACTAAATTTAAGAGAGAATAATCATTTTTTATATATTTAACTATTCGGTAGCCTAACTCAAATTCATTAGATGTACCAATCAAGACAACTTTGAACCCAAGGTCAATCAACTTACGAATGAGAATTGCATAATAATATTCAGGATATCTCTTTGTTTCCCATACTGTGCCAGGTGCAACCACAATTACTTTGTCATTTCTATTTTTCCAATTCATAAATTCTTCATTAAAAACATAATTAAGTAAATTTAATCTAATCTGTTCTTTCCAGTTGACTTTACCAATGATGGGCTCAATTAAAGATAAATTACGTTCGATTTCGTGAACTCTGCTTTGATATTTTATCACATGAGTATATACAAAATTTAAGGAAGATTTATCGAATGATATTCTTATTGGAGTTTTACTCAAATAAGAAATGAGAGCACTTCTATAAGATCTATGAGGCGAAATAACAATATCATATTTTTTACGTATAATTTTCACAGTTTCAATAATAGATTTAACTTTACTGCTTTTATCAATAAAAAGAAATTCAGCATAGGGATAAATATCTTGAATTTCTTTTAATTCCGATTTTACAAGAATAGAGATTTTATAATCAGGTCGAGCTTTTCTTAAATGATGTATAATTGGCAAAGTCAGTAAAACATCCCCTAAAAATGCAGTTTGAATAATCAAGATGCGATTGAAACTACTTTTATTTAATGTTTCCATCGATCATGAAACCATAACCATTGGTCGGGGTATTCTCTTATATAATTTTCAAGTAAATGGATATAAGTTTTTGTCATAGTTATGATTTTTTCTCTATCATCCTTATCCTTAGGTGGCTCAATTTTCTTTAATTTAACAGTATAAGAAAAATCGTGTTGTCGAATCCCAATAGCAAAGTAAAGTGGTTTATTTGTTTTGACGGCAAGCGCTGCTGGTCCTTCGTAAACATGAGTTTTTTTGTTGAAAAAATCTATTGCAAGTGATTGAAGACTTGCTCTCTGATCAGCTAACAAAGCTATAATTTTATTTTCAAGTAGATCTTTATAAATGTGTTTTACAGAAACTCCCATCGGAATAACTTTATTTCCAAATTTGCATCTACACTCATTTATAAAATTATCTACCAATTTATTTCTCAGTGGTTTAACAACAATTGTAAAAGGTTTTTTAAATCTCAAAGCAGAACCAAGTGCTAAAAGTTCCCAGTTACCAAAATGAGCAGAAACGAAAATCAAGCCCTCATTATTTTTTATCCTTTCATAAATTTCTCCAAAGTCATCAATCTTTACTTTGTCCATGATTTCTTCTTTTGAAAGGTAAGGCATTTTTAATATTTCTAATAAAACCAAAAAAAGATTGACATAAGATCTATAAACTATTTTTAATTTTTCTTCATCTGAAAACTCTGGAAATGCCAATTTCAAATTTTTATAAGCAATCTTCTTCCTTATTGGCAAAAAATGATAAAAAAGAAAAGCTAGCAATTTCGCTAACTTTATAAGGTGTTTATCAGGTGTGATACGTAATATATAAGAAAGTACTTTTAGTAGAATAAACTCAACTCTATCCTGCATCAAAAACTATCGACTCTTTTTCACTCGACTATACCAGTTGTCGTCCCTCATTTCGCCTCTTAACGTTGAATGAATTAATATCAATTGACCTGTTCCCATTATATCCCCAAAGACGAATTGCACTCCACCTTCTAAGTTATTGTAATACCAAATTTCGTAAGGGTACGCATCCATTTCGTTGGGATATCTGTCGATTTCTGAAGGTTCACCATAAACAATATAAACTCTTCCCCGATCACTCCTCCAACCTTTTTCACGTGTTCCACGAAACATCTCGTCAGCTTTTTTAACTCGTTCAAAGTATTTAATTTTATGCTCATTTATTGTGGTACTTAAATCAGTATCTCTCTTTTTCCAAAAATTAAACAAAAAATTTCTTTTACTATCAACATCTTTAAGAAGATTCCATTGCTTAATCTCATCACCAAGTGCAATATATTTTGATTGTTCAAAATATAAATTAAGCTCATCTTCATTCATAACAGCAAATTCACTGGATAAAACATCTACGTCAGTAAAAGTTTGCATTTGCTCAGGTTTAATGTCGGGATTGTAGACAAAAAATCTCTTAGACGATACAAGTCCATAATTATTAATAGAATCTATCAAATATAATGCTATTGTATATGTTCCTGTCGGATATTTTGTAATATTAATTGCTCCAACTTCAACTATAGAATTATACTTTCGCCGAATTATTTTTTCTTTCGAATATCTTTCCTTCCCAACCCAATCAATTACTTTTGTTATTAGTTTAATTGGATTCTCTTGCTCGCCTTTTAATAAGTCATAAAATTCAGTGTAATAAAACAGAATAGGTAACCCATCTCCAAATATGTTACTTGGATTTGGAAGAACTTCGTAGGTATTTTTATAAAATATTGAACTCGTTCTCTCCGAATTTTCTATTATATTACTAGCTAATTGTAAATCACTGATAGAAAAAAGTTTTGTATCGAAAGTGAAAATCTTCAAAGGGAATGAAACTGAATAGTTATTCAAAGTATCATGATAATCTGTAATTTCTAATTTGACTAAATAATTGCCTTCATTTATCTTAAAACCACTAACGCCAGTTAAATACCTATTACGTTCACTTTCATTATTTATTTGATTTAATATTCGAAAGTTAATGAATCCTTTGGGTTCGTATGTTAAACTATCTTGAATTATTAATTTTATTTCTGCTTCTACGTTTGAGTTCTTCTCGGTTAATGCTCCAGCCAAAATACTATAATAAAATTCTAAATATGTCGTATCCTCACTGTACTTAAAGCGAGAAAAATCAACATAAACAGAATTGTTTGTTAGTTTCTGAGCAAAGCTATCTAAATTGATGATTATTAGAAGACTTAAAATATGGATTAGCTTTTTCATGTCATATAAAAATATTCTTTGTTGCATAATCTAAAGTATTATAACTTCTAATTTAATTTTGAATTTTGAGTATGACCCAGTACAAAGATATCAAACCAAATTAAACTGTCTAAAAAATATCACTTTATTAAATTCCCTTTCACTAAAAAACAATTAGACTAATTTAACTCACAAGCATTTAATTTTAACAAAAAAGCTGCCATAGTATAATAACTATGGCAGCTTTGCCTTTCAAGCTATAAGTTAGTCCAAAATTTCAATATCCTTATAATCCGAGTTTCAAAGTAAATACATGTTGGGCACCGGTCGGAAAATCACGGACAGCTCTGTAAGCATAGTCAAAATCAAACGAAACAGCACCCTGGAAATTGTAGCTCACACCTGCACCAAGTGTTAAACCATATAAGTTCTGGTCAGGTTTACTGTTTAGTAGGTAATTATAACCACCTCTTAAGAAGAATGTATTTAAAAACCCATACTCTAAACCTAATGAAAGTTGATCTTCAAAAAAGTTATTATTTGTGAATTTACCAGCAAACGATAGGTAATTATTTCTATCAAAGTCATAAGTATATGATGTACTCAATTCAAAATAGCTTGGAATTTGAAATTCTTCAGTTGCAGGCTCATAAACACCAAAACCTGAACCTGGTGGATTTCCCGGAATAGTATTTTTAACCTGTAAATCAGGACCTCTATAACTCATATTTGTACCAATATTCGTTACAGCAACTCCTAACCTCATATTGTTTGGGAACTTATATTGAACACCAAAATCTATCGCCGCTCCGGTTGCCGATACGTTTGTAATTGCCTCATAGATAACTTTAAGAGTAGCTCCTGCTGCTACCCTATCAGTAATTTGCCTTGAATAGCTAATGCCAGCAGTCATTAATGATGGTGAATAAGTTGCGCCTGTTCCATCAGGCTGCTCAAGAGTTGTGATTGGAATATCTCCCAGGTTAAAGGTTTTGAATGATAATCCAAAAGTACCAAAATCGATTATATGAGCGCTCAAGGCAAAATAAGACACTTTAATATCGGCTAAAAAGTTCATGTAACTAAACATTGCTTCGGATTTGCCCGCTAAGTCTAAACCTGCTGGATTATAATATATTGCCTCTACACCTTTAACATCTGATATAAATGCGCCACTTGTTGCTATACTTTTTGCACCAACCGGAACGAGTAACTGCTCGGCTCCATTTGTACCTTTGCGGGCTATATCACCCGCAAAGGTCAAGTTAACTATCACTAATAAAATTACCGAAATAAAACTTATCTTTTTCATCTCTTTTTCCCTCACCTTGATTAGAATCGCTTAATTTGCTTTTGAGGCTGAATTATAGAAAATTTCAAAACTCGTTCTCCTACACCTGGCACCGATACTACTGCAAGATAAACACCAGAGGCTGCACGTAAACCATCGTTATTTTTCAAATCCCAGTTCATCTGTGGAAAGTTATCATTTTTCTTTAAAACTCTCAATAATTGTCCTGATAGAGTATAAATTTTAATCGTTACCTCTGAAGGCAAGTTATTAAATGTTACAAACGGCTCGTCATTCTTTGGATTATTCGGGTCAGAATAAAAACCAACTGCTGGATTATAAGCATAAAGTGGATTGGGATAAACATTTACTTTATCTAGTAATGACTTCTTAAATTCATTTGTAACACCTGCACCTGCTTTTGTTGTGCGGAATGTAAATTTATTATTAGTAGTTAGAGGATAAGATACAGGAATAGTATAAACGTCATTTTCCGACCATGTGGCAGTTGAAGTAGTTTTTTCCAATCCAATAACATAAATTGCTCCTAACCATTTTGCACGAGCTCTAGCGGTTTGTTCAGGGGTGAAATTAGCTTCAGCCGGTGGAGTCCAACCTAGAATGTTTGCAATTGCTCTTTGCGGTAAATAACCTACATATTCCATCTGTTGACCATTTGGATCATATGGTTGATCAAAAACTATAATATATTCTTTAGTTCGCTCTATAGATGTATCTGGATCCCAGATGCCATCTGGTGTAGGCCTACCAGGTCTCCACTCTATAAACCCACAAGCTAATTGCTGTTCAATTCCTAACCTAGTATCCTTTTTCCAAACCTGGAATGGAACATCAACAAAATAATCGCCTGGTTTACCAATTCCAGTAGTTCCTGCAGCACTATTAATTGCAGTACCTGTTATACTACTAACAAACCTATATGCTTTTCCTGGCTTGAACCTTAACTCAATTTGAGCTAACTTATCTGCAGTAGTAAACGTATCTAAGTTTAACTTATTTCCTATACTACCCAATGGAGAAATTTCAGGTGGGGGATTTATATCTTTTCCACGATAAAAAACACCCGAAACCCCAGCTCTACTTGGACGTAACCAGGTCATAGAAGCAGAAGGTACCGGTGTTTTAATTTCTGCAGGTACCCAATTAATTCGCGGGATAAAACCATCAACTACTGGAATTGTATATTTATCTTCGTCAGCAAGTAAGTTGTGGTACATTTTTGAACTATTAATTAAAACCGTATCCTCGGTCTTATTAACCAACTTCTTAACCGACTTCTTAACCAACTTCCAATTCAAAAAATAATTCGTCGAATCGGTGTTTCGATGAAATGTTATTTCATATTCATGCCCTGTTAACTTACTTTTATCAATTTCTTCAAAATAAGCTGACGCATCAGTTACACCATCTCTCGACATATCTACTTTTAATGAGTATGGATCATTTAAATCTTGGCCTGGTATGATTCCACCACCAATTATTTTCTTTACATTCGCCGAAGCCCCAACAAAAGCTGCACCACTTATGTAGTAATTACCACCTGGTCTTCCAGGATCAACGGGTACTAGTGCTTCGTGATTTAAGGCATATGAAATAACAGCAAAGTAATAAGGCTTTCCTTTTACAATAGGCCCACCTGTCCATGGATCTTTATCTATAGTATATTTGATGAATCCTGTTTGAGGATTACCATATATAACCGAATCTAGTTGTATACCCTTAAAATAAATTGGTTTTCTTTCACCAGTCCTACCATCTTCCTGGAAAACATTTTCAATTCGGTTCTTTAGGTCCCACCTGGCAATAACTTTAGCATTCTCAACGCCACCAACTATATCCGCAATATTATTTGTTCTAAATGCCCATAGTTCGTATCCTTCAAATCTTTGATCATAGGCAATAGATTGTTGTCTAAAATTGACCTGTTCTGCAGTGGGCCACATTAAATCAATTGTTTTTTCTGTTGTTCTTACAAGAACTTTTGGAGCAGGGGGTGCAGAAGCTGTTCTAAAGTTCTGATCATAAATAAACTGAGCAAAGTCGGAAATTCTTTTTGCTTCTTCTATACTAGCTGTTGCGGAATTTCCCCTCCCAACTATCAAAGCGGCTACTACGATCGCTGTATCTTGTAATGGTCTTAATCTAAATTTACCAGTATTAACCATCATACGCTCATCAGCGGGTGTTGTTTGAATCCATCCAATATTTCTATGAGGGTCACCAGAGTAGAAAAACCTTGGGTCAACCGTATTACAATCAACACCACCTCGCACTTGACCAAATGCCCAGGTACATGGGTTTAATGGATTCCCACGTCTATTAAAACCAAGTGTATAATATCTCATCTCAATTCTATTTGCAGGATCAGCTTGTTCCACTGGCTGGGATTGGAAATACTGTACAAACGAGCTAATGCCTAGTTGTTTATAACCAACCAATGTATCAATACCTAAATAAGGCCCCCTTATGTTAAAGGCTGTATCGGCTGAATTACCGGTATAAACGAATGGCCCCTGGAAGAAATCAACTAAATATGTTGGTGGATTAGAACCATATTCATTGTCCGAACCATCATTATAAACATAGCCTGCATTCCTCCCTTCTTTAGGTCTTCCAGGGGGATATGTATAACCTGCAGCCCATTCGGGAACATCACATCCAACTAAATCGTCAGTATAATCACCTAAGTCGGGATCTGCCCAAACGGAGAAATAAACACTATCCAGAGTTTTGTTGTCAGGATTTTTATTAATGAATTTGTAACGAATAAATAGCATATTACCTAACAAGCCAGATGAAGCAAAACCAAAAATAGTTTGATGTATTTCAATTCCTAAAGGAGGAACATCAGTATATCTACGATCTCTAGCGGGAACTCCATCATTAATAACACACCAGACCGTTTCATCTCCTAATAAATCTGGTCTATCTTCATCTGGATCCCATTCACCATTACCGTTTTTATCTACAGGATTATATTTGCCATCTTTATCACCATCATAAAAATCTGCACCAAGACTGACAGCATCTTTCCAATCTTGCCAATCTGGACCAAAAGGTTCATCATCAGATCGAACTATGTAAAGCTTATTTTTTGGATCGGTTGGAGCTGTACCAACAGGTCCTGGTCTATAATCAGCTATTCTAGAGGCAGTCGCCACTGCATTTGCCCAAAGGAATTCAGTTGGTTGCCCTATATCAATATAACCTGATACGCAAAAACCACCAGAAAACAAGAAAGTATGCCCGTCAAATGTTCCATGTGGGGGTTTTCCGGGGATAGCTACATCCGCATATACTCCTGAATTGTTAATAGGCATTCCAATATTATTTATTTCCATCCAATATACACCCGCTGTACGATTAACCCGTTGTTGCACATTTTTACTATCTTTCTCAATTGAAGTAAAACCGAACACAAGTCCAATGATAAAAGTAAATATGATTGAGAATCTTAAGTACTTAATAAATCTTTTTCTTCTCATAGTTCTTACCTTCCTCAATTATTAAAATTTAATACCACTAAAATTAACTTTTAAACCTAATTTAATCTGACGAGGAATTCCAAAATTATCTGGATTTCTCTCTAAAGTTGTATAGTCTGCTCTAAAGAGATCTGGATATTGCTTACTTTCGGCCACTGCTCTTCCCTTAGGAGTATTAAGATATCCAGTAGTCCATGGGCTTCCTGTCGAACGATATACATCAACAACATTGTCAGCATCAAACAAATTGTCAATCCATAAATATGGAGTTACTAACATGTTTCCAAAGACCTTAAACGTCTTTTCTAATTTCATATCTACTTTAAATCTACCTGGACCAAATCTGCTATTTACATATCCTTTCGTATCACCGTAGTTAGTTTCTCCACCACCTTCTGGTGAAATATCCTGCTCTTCAAGTGGAGTATAAGGTCTACCACTTGCAAATTCGGCTACAAAATTTAAACCAGTTCTTTCAAAAATTCCGAGCTTACCTTCTGGAATAAAAACATCAACTATAACTGTTCCAGTATGTCGCTGATCAAAATCTAACGGTGCGATAACTTTAGGAACCGAGTTATCCGGGTTTCTAAACGTAGCAACATAAGAGGAGCTCGTCGATGAGCCAGTACCTTCAGCAATTTGATAAGTATAATTAAATGATAGTGCTATAAATTGTATTCTCGCCAGATCAATTGTCAATGTTACTCCCTTAATTGTACCAAAGTCAGCATTGGAGGGACCAAAGTACGTATTAATTTCGCCTGTTGGTCTCTGAAATACAGTAGTAGTCCAGTTAATTAATCCTTTTGTATTCTTGTAAAATGCTGTCAAACCTAAGGCTGCTAAATTATCTCCAAAAATTTGTCTGAATCCTAGCTCGTATTGAGTGGTAATTTCGCTAGTTATCCTACCTGTACGGGCAAGTCTGTTTCCGTCTGTTAATAATATTTCAAAGTGCCTTCTCCATGTAAAGATATCTGCTAAACTTGGAGCCTGGATAAACTTACCATATTGAGCATGGAAAACGGTGGATGTTGTTACCGGGAAACCGATTCCCAAACGTGGACTGATATACAATTCAGGCTTCCTGGTTTCAAAATCTTCGGTATCTAAAATTTCGGGATCACCAAATCTGAACGGTTTTGTTGGATCTTTGATAACATCAGTCTTTGAGTTCAGATAATCAAGTCTTATCCCAAAGTTGATAACTAAGTCTGGTAACTCAAATCTATCCTGAAGATATGCATATGCTAACACAGGCTTCCTGGGAGGAATCACACTATCGCCCTCTGTGAACGAGTCACCATAAATATTGTAACCCCAATAAAAAGGAACTCTTTCTTTGTAACGAGTAAATCTATCTTTGACAAGTCCAGGCGCTCTAATACTTCGTGCTAACGCCATAGGAGATATAGAATAGCGATGAAATTCATGCAATTGTGCACCAACACCAAACTCGATTAAATGTCTTCCAATCTGCGACGTAAAATCAAAGTCGATTTGATAAACATAGTTAGCATTTTTGCTGTATGAATAATCGAATGAACCTTCGTCGGAGAAAATACCCAACGAATCTGAATCAAGGAAAAATCCTTGTCGTGAACCGTGTAATTTTAAAAATGGATTATATAGAGTATCGCCCCATTTTTCTAAATCATCACCAAATATTGGGTGTGTTTGTTTATCCTTGAAAATTCGATATCCAAAATTCAAATTCCAGAAAGAGCTAGCTCCTAAATTCTGACTTATTCTGGCTGAGTATGAATAATTTTGTTGTTCGTAAGCAGGGTTCATGTAGGAATTATTTTTAACATAGCTATAGCTAAATAAACGACGATTAATAAGATTTACAATCGCTCCTAATCTAATTGTAAAAGGATTAAAATCATGATATGTTTTTCCCGAGAATCTCCACGTTGCCCGAGAATTATGAGGTTTATATTTGTACATATATTTGCCAGTGCTATAAACAACATTTTCATACCTGACAGTGGAACCACCCGGTATTTCCATACCTGGTTTCCATATTTCTTTAGTACCATCAGGTTTGATAATCATCAAATCACCAGCAATTCTAATGGGAGAATTAAATTCAACTGGTATAGCAGGAGGGTCCTGGTCTAAGAACCATCCTCTTTCAGCACTGAAAAAGAATGTATGTTTTGAATATCTTGGAATAAACGGACCACCAATATTTAAAGTATAGAGATTATATCCGAAATCATCAGTAAATTCACTAGTGAGCACGTCTCCATAAATTGAATAAAGACTTCCGCCACTTTTCGTGGTAACATTAACTATACCGCTTTGAGCTTGACCATACTTTGCCTCAAAACCACCAATTTGAAAGGAAATTTGTTCAATAGCCGAGTTAGAAACTTGTGTGAATGAAGCGTTCCAATATGGGTCATTTTGAACAATACCATCAATTACATATAATACTTCGTTTCCCCGTCCTCCTTTTACGTTGATTGTTGCATTTCCATCAACTCCTCCAGAACCTTCAGCCATAACTACACCTGCATTAAGTGCAGCAATTTTTTGAACGCCCCTCACAGGAACTCTGGCAATTTCTTCTTTGTCGATAACTTTTACAGTATTGGTAGCTTTCTGCTCAAAAAACGTTCTTTGTGAAGTGACTACAATTTCCTTTAATTCTGCTGTCTCTTCTTCAAGAGCAACATTCAATTCTTTTGTTATACCCGCGACTATTCTTACATCTTTTATAACTTGAGTTGCATAACCAACAAAGCTTATTCTTACATCAATGTGCCAGGAACAACATTTATAATGAAATACTCACCTCTAGCATTTGTTGCGGCACCCAATTCAGTTCCTAATAATAGCACATTTGCACCTGGTAGGGGATCACCGGTTCTAGCATCTGTAATTTTTCCAGCAAGCTTACC
>Ga0209721_1000046_pt1 | contig 111876 bp, 86 predicted proteins | sample TshhotsprinmetaG_FD_184139 | JGI IMG/M metagenome (GOLD analysis project Ga0209721, IMG submission 184139) | Hot spring microbial communities from South Africa to study Microbial Dark Matter (Phase II) - Tshipise hot spring metaG (SPAdes)... | ecosystem: Environmental > Aquatic > Thermal...
TGTCAATATTTTTAACACATCTTCTAAAAAATTACTATTCATCCTTTAATACATTCTTTTATATAACTTCAAAAATTCTAATATACAACTTCAAAAATATTTTCTTAAAAAATAAAAAAACTAAAAAATTTTAACAAAAGAATAATAAAAAAATTCTAAAATAAAATTGAAATAAAATTAAAATAAAATAAATCAAAAATAACAAAGAAATAATATTTAAAATAGTTTATAATTTATTAGTAGTTAATTCTAATTCAATAGGATAAAATAGACCAGGAGTTATAAGAAAATAGATATTTTCATTAATTTCTTCATTAGGTTCTAAATAAAAAGTAAGTAAATTTTTATACATCCCAGAATCAGCTCTAAAAATATTTCCTTTATATAAAAAGACAAAAGGAGTATAACCAGATACACTAGAACCATATAAAAATACCTTCTGCTTAAATGCAGTATTATTTATAATATTTAGTCTTATCTTATAAACCACCCCATAATTAGAATAATTTAAACTACTAACATTATTAGCATTATTAAAATTAGCTAACTTCAATTCCTCCTCTTTTATAGGAATCCTAAGAGAATAAAATTGATTAGATAAATAAAAAGTAATATCCTTTTGAATAAAAGGTTTATCAAATTTTCCAGTAGATCTTAAAGAATTATCATTATCCAGATATGGTAATTCCTTATTAAATTGATACTTATTATTAATAGCATATATTTTAATTTTTAAAGGATTATTAGCTTTCAAATAAGCAAAACCAGATAATATATTATCTTTTTTAAGATTATTACAAAATAAAAACATGCTAGATTTAGGACTCATACTTAATCTAATAAATCTATTATTATTCAAAAAATCAAAAAAATAATAAGAAGCATTAATCCCACTTTGTATTTCATTAAAAGATATTTCATAATCTAAGTAATAATTTATATCTACTTTAAAATTATTTTCATTATCAAGCTGTATAATAAAATATTTATTATTTAAGAATAAATGATGAAACCAAATAAAATAATCAGAATCAGCTTGTAAATAATTCTCATATAATAACCCCTCATCTTTTATTTTCTCAGGATTATTCGTTATTATTAAATAATCAAACCCAATAGGATTATATATATCCCTCTTTTCAAAATTTAAAACAACTTTCTCAGTATTCAAATAATAAAAATCTTTATTAAAATTTTGTTTTTTAGGAAATATCCTATATACTAATTTATTATTTTTAAAATCATAGCTATAATCTAATTTAATAAAATTATTATTATTATCGTTATTGTTATTATCAACTTTATTTAGATAATTAAATTTTATATTAGGTAAAATAAGAGAATCAAACCAATTAACCTTTTTTAAATAATTAAAATCAGTAGAATAAGAAATAAAATAATTACTAAATAATACATCAAAAACAGGGATTTTAGAATCTATTATTAATTCATCTTCAAAAACACTATTATTATTATTAGCAACTATTTTTAAAGAATAATTTCCAACTTTCATAGGAGTTATTTTTAATAAATTATTATTAATTAAACTAACAGCTAAATTATCATCAGCAAACACATTATAAGACACACCCTTCCTATTAGCTATTTTTATATAATACTCTTTATTAACCAAAGCTAACAAGTAATTCTTTTCAAAAAATACAGGTGGAATTAAATCAACATAATTCCTTAATAAAATTAAATAACTATTTAATAATCCTTCTTTAGAAGAATACCCACTTAAAAAAGATAATCTCTTATCAATAGATACTAACCTTTTCCCTTTTAAAAATATAGTATAAACACCCCTATAATCATCATAAACATATTTAATATCCTGATAATTATCTACATTTTTACTAAAATAATCTAAAACATCAATAATATCTTTTGAATAATAATTTTTATGAATATAAAAAACCTTATTAAGAGTTTTATTTATTTTAGAATAATAAACTATAAAATTTCCTTCTTTTTTTTCAATTAAATCAACTCCTGCTAAAACTTCTATTAAAGAAAAAATAACAAAACACACCAAAATAAAAATATAAATAAATAATAGTTTCAATACCCTCATTTTTAATTTGCTTTTTAATTCATTTAATAACCTATCCCCTTTTATATTATTTTATTATATACTTTTATATTAATTTCCTACTTTTAAATATTCTAAATATTCTAAATAACTAATACTAAATCACTTAATTATTTCATCTATGATAGATATAAAACTATTAATAAGATTTTGATAAACATTTTCATAAGAATCAACATTATAATCATTATAGTTATTATTATTTTGATAATTTAAATAATAAAGATACTCTTTAAAAAAACCTATATAAAATAAAAATAATTTAAGATTTGTAATATTTTTAAAATCTTGTAAATCTATTTTATCTAAAAAATGTAATTCCCTATAAACTAAAAAAATAAGGTATAGCAATTTTTTTAATTTAGTTATATTAAAATCATTTTTCTTAGCCAATTTTTCACAAGCTCTTTCTTCAAAATCAACCAAACCATTATTTAACTTAAAAGAAAAAATAAACTCATAAGCCTTAAGATCATATGAAATTATAACCACCTCTTTTAATAAATTTAAAATATAATTAATAATCAAAGAAAAAATATTTTTTAAATCTTTATAAAAATTTCTTTCCAAAATTCTTTTTCTTTCTGAAATTCCTTTAATATTAAAAACTTCTTTATAAAACAAATAAAAAATTAACTTATATTTATAAAAAACTAACTTAGTTAAAGAATTTAAATTTTCTAAAGCTTTTAATTTTTTATTAATATATTTAAAAAACTTATTTTGTTGATTATTATCTTTATAAAATTTATATAACTTAGCTAAATAGATATTTAGCAAATAATTTTTTTGATTTTTTATAAAATAATTTATTTCAAATTTTATTTTTTTTAATAAAATATGATCATCTTTTAAAAGTTTTTTATTTTTTAAAGTAGTTCCTTCATTCAAAATATACTTCATACTCATCATCATTATAATTATTTTTATTATTATTTTTTAGCTTAATAAAAATTTTTTTAGCTTTACCTTTATACTTTATTCTATTATATATAGCAAACAATAGGTTTTTAGTATTCTTTGATAATTTTTTACCATAGATATCTATTATCTGATTTTTAATTGATTCAAATTGTTCTAAAGTATTAGCTAAAATTAGTTTTCTATATAAGATATTTTTATACGGGCTTTCATCTAAAAACATTGGTAAATCAGTAATTACTTCAGGGAAATTAGAACCATCTTGATTACTATTATTAATATAACTACTTAATAATTTTAGATACTGTATAACTCCGATTTTATCGATATAACCCGATTGTTTTTTAGATAATAAAGTCCCAGGACCTCTCAATTCTAAGTCCTTTAAAACTACATCATAATTAGTTAAGTTCTCTTTTTCAAAGAAACTTATCCGTTCAAATGTCTTGGTATTAACTAAATCTTGAGGAAATAATATATAACAATATCCTTGAGTACCTTGTCTTGAAACCCTACCCCTTAACTGATAGATCTGACTTAAACCCAACAAATGAGAATTATCTATTATCATTACATTAACATTAGGGTTATCTAACCCCGATTGCATTAATGTAGTAGATAAAATTATATCATACTTCTTATTAATAAAATCTATAAAAATTTTTTCAATTAAATTCCGAGATAACTTAGAATGTAAAATATTCATCCTTATTTTAATATTATTCTTATCAAAATGCTCTAAAAGATACCGATAAATTAAATAAAGTTCATCTATATTATTATTAATGTAATAAATCTGCTGCTTAGAATTGGGTAAATTAGAATCATTAAATAAATGTCTGTAAATAAGAGATAATAAAATCTCATAAGCATTTCTTCTATCACTAAAATAAAATAAAAATACAAAAGGTTGTTTATAATTAACAGGCGGAGTAGAAATTACAGTCGTATCTATTAAAGAATTTAGAGATAAAAATAAAGTTCTGGGGATAGGAGTTGCACTTACCATTAATATATGAGATTTTACAAATATTTCTTTCACTTTTTCTTTAAATAATACCCCTAAAAGATGCTCTTCATCTATTATAACTAAGCCAACTCTATTAGCTATATCTCTTAATTTATCTAAATCTAAATTAGTAGAAACTAAAACCAATACATTTTCTTTTTCTATAAAATCTTTTAAGTTTTTGTTAGAGTCCTTTTCAATAGAACAATATAATCTAATTGAATCTGGTAAATATTTATTAAACCTATTATATAAGGTAATATAGTGTTGATAAGCTAAAACGGTAGAAGGTACAATAAATAAGACTTTATATTTATTAGAGATAACACGAGCTATCGCTCTTATCAAAACTTCTGTTTTTCCATATCCCGTATCACCTATTATTAACCTATTAGCTGGAATCTCTGATTCCAAGTCTTTTAACACTTCATTTATAGCTTTTAATTGATCCGGAGTTTCTTTATAAACAAAATCCTTAGAGATAAAATCTTCTAAATCAGTCTTAAAAAAACTAATTGCTTTAGTATTTAACCTATTAGCGTTTATCTTTAAAATAGTCTCAGCTAAATCTTTTGTTTGAATATATAATTCCCTTATTTTTTTATTCCATTCAGATAAAGAAGGTCTTGATAGAATTTTTTCCTTTAATTTCTCCGTTATTTCTTTAGAAGCTATATATCTATGGATATAAACGTTTTCTATGTTAAGATATACTTTTTTATTATTTTTAAATAAAACTAAAGCCATATCTTTATGATATCCTGGTTTTATCTCTATATTTTTTATCCCTAAATAAATCCCGATCCCTAAGTTATCTACTACAACCAAATCCCCTTCTTCAAATTTATCTATATCTATAACAAAATCTCTTTTTAAATCTTTTGTAATCCAATTATTACTTAATCCATTAACATCAGCATCAGTTATGATAATAATCTTATAATTATTATCCACAAATCCACCAACAAACTCATCATTTTCTATTAATTCAATGCTAATATCTACATAATTACTATCAATTTTTATAAAATCTTGTAAAGTTTTAGAAAATAAAATAATCTTATATCCCTTAAATTTTTTATAGATATATTCATTTAATATACTTTGTTTTAAAGATAAGTCAGGTAAATTACTAAACTCTTGTTTTATAAACTCATCTATATGAAAAATCTTAACATTACTTAAAAAATCTTTGGTAAATTCATGAGATAAATTATATTCATTTTTTAAAATAAAATATAATCTATTTCCAAATGATTCTTGAGATAAATCTGTAATAAAATTTAGCTTTCTAGTAAAATAATCAAATATTTTATAATTATCTAAAATATTTTCTTGATTTTTTGGTAATAAAACGAAGCTGTTAATCTTTTTTATACTAATAAATTCATCTTTATCAAAATATCTAATAGATTCAATATAATCATCTTCAAATTCAATTCTAACAGGATACTCGCTTAAATAAGGGAAAACATCAATTATATTGCCTCTTGTATTATATTCAAAATATTGGCTAATAAGCCCCACCCTTTTATAACCATACTCCTCTAAAATTTTAATAAAATCATAAATTCCATATCTATCTTTAACACTTACAACTTTTTTTAATAACTCCTTATTTTTAGTATCATATAGATTTTGTAAAATATAAATTAAATTATTTAAGTTATGATAAGTTAAAACAGGTAAATCCCTAAAAAAATCTTTATTAATATAAAATTCTGATAAATCAAAAAATCTCCTTAGATAATTCAAAAATAAATTACTATTAATTTTGTTTTCTATTTTATTTTCTAAAAAATTAATAAAGTTATAATAATTTTGGACAAGGATTTCATTAGAAAAAACTAAAATAAAAAAATCCTCACATACCCCATTTTTATTAACAATTTCATTAACAGAAATATTTTTATTTTTATAATTTTTAATTGTTTTACAGTTTTTAAGTTTATCTAAAACTAAATTGATAGATTTTAAAGTATATAAAAAATACATAAAATTAAAAAAATATTATATAAATATTAAAAATTAAAAACTACCAATATCTAATCTAATAGAATTAAGAAAATAGTTAATAGGGTTGGTATTATTAGGTAATCTTATAGGGGGTTGCCAAGCATTACCTTTTTTTATTAATAAATCATTCCCATTAGTTAATCCTCTCCTTGTATTTATAGCTATATAAACATTTAAATTATCATCTACTTTTATATCTCCATAACTTCCAAATCCCGTTATCCCTGATGATAAATATTGAGTATTTAAAATTTCATTATTTATCGTATTAGTAGAAGTATTATAAAAAATATAATTAGCTGTATTAGTTGTGGAGTTAATAGCTAAAATATGGATATTATTATTTTTATCTTTAAAATTTCTTAAATAATTAGCAGATACTGTATTAAAAGGTATTGTATTCCATAATAATGAACCAAAATTTTTATAAGTTATTCTTAAATTATTAGTATTAGTATTGGTAGTATGAATTATGTATATTCCATTGTTAGTTATTTCCAAGTTAATATTTCTTGCATGATTAGCAGTAGAAGTATCGGTATACTGGTATTCCCATGTTTGTCCTAAGTCCTTTGAAATAGCTAATTTTAACCTTAATCTATTGGTTGTTTGTCTTTCAGAATATGCTACATAAATATAGTTATTAACTAATTTAACATCGTTATAAAATCCACAAGGATAAGCACCAACAGTAGAAAACATATTATTATTAGCAGTATTAGTATCAAATCTTCTATGTCCATCTATCCTTGTTATCCATCCATTTATATTTAATTTCAAATCAGCTAATCTTCCAGTGGGAGGTAACCCAGGAGTACTATTAGTATCATAATCATAATAACTAACTACTTCATTAGTGTTATCTTTGTCATAATTAATGCTTTTAAAATAAGGAAACCCATCATCTATTAACAATGTATCAAATCTGCCAGTATTAGTTAGAGTTCCGTTAGCATTTAAATATATAACTTCACCTAAGGAAGAATCAGTTAAATCATAAGTTATCATATGTAAATTATTATTTAAATCCACAGTAATCCCAGGTATTCTTCCATTATTCTTATTTTCAGTAAATATCCTTTGATTATCAACACTACTACTTGCTACATTTATATTATCATCAATAGTATTATTATTTACTCTACTAAAAGAAACTCCAGCAGAATTAGAAGTTATTCTAAAATAATCTAAATCACTTAAAGTTATATTATACCCTAAAACATGTATATAAACAGTATTAGCAATTGCAGGAATAGAATAAATTATATCTAAAAATGGGAAAGTATTTGTAGTTAAAGTATTTGTAAAAGCAGTAAAACCAATAGTAGGATTTAAAGAATCAGTAAAGGTACTTCTTAAGTAAATTATCCTCCCATCAGTAGAAGAATAAGCAACTATATGAACTTCTCCTAAATTATCAGTAGAATAAGTTTTTGGAGTTAATAAAATTGAACAACTATTAAAAGTATTATCATTATTACCTGTAGGATAAAAATTGTAATCAGTTCTATTATTAAAAGTAGATTTCCTAAGATAAACTAATTTATCTCTATTACCGTTCCAGGCTCCATTAGCTTGACCTCTTATACTAACTACAATATTAATAGAGTTATTATAAAAGTAAGCATCTAAGTCTCTAAATGTATTTATTGTTATTGGTCTTGAATTATTCTGATAATAAGCTTGATCATTTAAGGATTGAATGGCAGAAAAATTAACTAAATCATTAGTAGAAAAATAACAAATATCGTTTGCATAAGGAGCAGAAGTAGTATTATTATAAAAAATAAAATGTATAGTATTAGGTGTATTAGCTATATTACCTATTAAAACTATAGGGATTCTTGGATATAAATTATTTTCAGTAGCTCCCATTAATTTTTTATCCAAGTTAATAACACTCCAGTTAATTGCATCAGAACTATAAGCTAAATACATATCATTAACTGAATTTATACTATTATTAGATCCCCCTGTTCTTTCAGTGGCAAAAACAATAAAGAATCTATTAGAAACAGATAAAGAATAAGTTAATCTCGGATACCTTATTACTACATTATAATTTCTTCCATTAAAAGTATAAATAAAAGGGAATCTGAAAACTTCTAGTTTAACCCAGTTTCCTTTATAAACGCTATCCAATTTCCTATAAGCAAAATACAAAACACTATACCGTTTAAACTGTCCATCAGCAGGATCATAAAGAAACTCTGTGTTATTAACATAACAAGTATATAAATAGTTTCCAACTGTTAAAATTTTAGTTCTACTTCCTAAAGAGTTAGCAGTAGAAGGAACAGAATAAGAATAAGGGTTAGTATTATCTAAGTCTTTATAATTCCAGTTAGAAGTAAATGTATTTTTATAAGATTTAAAAAGATAATAATAAGAAGTAGCAGGTCTTATTTTAGAAAAAACTATATTATAAGACCCTAATTTAGTATCAATATTAAAAGCATTATTAGTATTAGAAGCATTTAAATTAGTAAAATTAGGGAATAAATTTTCAGAGTTACTAATTGAATATTCAATTAAATTAGTAGTAGGGTTTATCCCTGAGATAATAAAATAGGCGTTATTTTTAATTTCTTTTCTGATTTTAGCTAAAAATGCGTGCTCTTTTTTTATATTATTAAATTCTGTATAAAAATAAACATAAACTATTGAAGATTTATTTTTAAAATTAATATCTTTAATGTTATATGCGTTAGGTAAAGGATAAAAGGTATGTCCTCCATCTATTGATTTGTAAAGCTTTTTAGTATTAGTATCCAATTTATAAGCATATATATAATTATCAACTGTTAAGTATATAGCTTTATTAGGGTATGTGTTATAGATTTGTTTAACTGTAGTAGCTTCTCTAATAGCTCGAGATAATTCGAAATAAACCGTCCTAAATATAGACGTTTCTTTATATTTTCCTGAAACAGGGAAATTATAATAAAAAAACATAAAAGATCCAACACTAATCGCAAAAAATATTAACATAATAGATATAGCTACAATCATTTCTAATAAACTCAATCCGTTTAAACTTAATCCATCTTTAAAAAAATAAAGACTTTTTAATTTAATAAATTTAATAGGCTTTACATTTTTCATATTTTACTTATCCCCCTGATTATTATCCTGATTATTATTTTAATATTAAATATTAATCTCTATTTATTAATTCATATTCAAAATTAGCTAATCCTTTATTATTTTTATCAAACTCTACCCCTAATAGATAAATTTTTTCATAATTTAAATATTTTTTAAAGTATTCTTTTTCTTTAATTTGTTTTAATGCCCTCCCTTTTTCTCTTTTACTCTCTAGCACTTTAAACTCTATTATATACACTAATTTTTTATCTACTATCACACTCATATCTATCCGCCCTTTTGATGTGTTATCCTCTATTATTACATTCAATCCCGTTGTATATAACATACTATATACTGCTATTACATAACTATATTCTTCCTTTAAATACATATAACTTATTGCACTTATTAATATCTCTATTTGTTCCTTTAACTCCTCTATTTTTTCTGTTTTTAATATCTCTATTATTTTTTCTGCTATTACATTTACCTTTGATTTCTGTTTTACTAAATTATACAATATATCTCTATTAAATGATACTCTTACCTCTTTATTCGGAAATCCTAACTCAAACAATATCCCATTTTCACTTACCTTATAATCCTTTATGGTTAAATATCCACTTTGAAACATTATCGCTTCTATTTCTATTTCTTCTACATCAAATTTATTTAATAAACTCTCATCCGCTTTTATTCCTTCTAATTCCACTATATTATACTCCTTTTGTTTTATTAACTTTATTAAAAAACTTGGGGTTCCCGTCTCATACCAATAACTCCTTATCTCTTTCTTATCTAAATATAACAACACATCAAAGGGATTATATACCTTACTACCTAAAAAATTATATCCATTATACCATTCCTTTACTTCTTCTATATTTACATTATCCAGATACTCTTTAAAATAATTCTCTAATTCTTCTTGCGTATATCCGCATATGTCTCCATACCTTTTATCTAATGATATATCCTTTAACTGATTTAACCCACTAAAAAGAGATACTTTCGCAAATTTACTCACCCCCGTTACCAACACAAATCTTATATATTTATCTAATGCCTTCAATACTGAATAGAAACTCTTTAATGTTTTTCTTATCTCTTCTGCATGTTTTCTATCCTCTATTACATCTAATATTGGCTTGTCATATTCATCTATTAACACTACTACCTGCTTATTATATCTTTCACTTACTTCTATTATTAAATTCTGTAACATTAACCCTACATGATTTTCTTCCTTTTCCTTCTCTATTTCCATTCTCTTATAATTTAACCTTACTTCATTCTTTATTACTTCATATATTTCACCACTTGTTTTTATATCTATTGCAAAGTTTACTCTTATTACTGGATATTTTTCACTCCAATCCCATTTATCCTCTATGTACAATCCCTTATATAATTCTCTTTTCCCTTCATATAAATATTCTATTGTTGATAACAATAACGACTTTCCAAACCTTCTTGGCCTACTTAAAAATATATATTTCGAACTACTTAACAATTCATATATATATCTCGTTTTATCTACATACACATAATTACCCTCTATTAGTTCTCTAAAATCACTTATTCCTATTGGTAATTTCTTCACTTACTTTTTACCTCCTATTACTTCATACTCAAAATTAACCAAATTTTTATTTATCTTCTCAAATTCTATCCCCACTAAATATATCCTTTCATAATTTAGATATTTTTTAAAGTACTCTTTATTTTTTATCTGTTTTAGTGCCCTCCCTTTTTCTCTTTTATTCTCTAGCACTTTAAACTCTATTATATACACTACTTTTTTATTTACTATTATTGTTAAATCAATTCTCCCTTTACTTGTATTATCTTCTATTATTACATTATATCCCGTTGCATATACTAATCCATATATTGCTGCTGCATATACATACTCATTTTTTAATACTTCATAACTTATTGAATTTATAAACACTTCTATTTGCTTTCTTATTTCTTCCAGATTTTCTTTTATTAATGCCAATTCTAATGGTTTTGTTATATATTGTTTATAATCTCTCGTTATATAAAATAATAACTCATTGTTAAATGCTTCTCTTACTTCCCTATTTGGATAATCTAATGTATATACTTCTCTTGCCCCTAACTTTTCTATCTCTTTTATTGTTAAATACCCCGTTTGAAACATTATTGCTTCTATACTTATATACTCTATGTCAAATTTCTCTAATATCTCTTCCGTATAATATCTCTTATACAAATATGGTAAATCAAAGTTCCTTTGTTTTATTATTTTAAATAAAAACTCTGTTCTTCCCGTTTCGTACCAATAATTCCTTATCTCCTTTTTATCCAAATATAACAACACATCAAATGGATTATATACTTTATCGCTTAAAAAATTATATCCGTTATACCATTCTCTTACTTCTTCTATATTTACATCTCTTAAATATTCTTTAAAATAATTCTCTAATTCACTTTGAGTATATCCACATATATCCCCATACCTTTTATCTAATGAGATATCCTTTAATTGATTTAATCCACTAAATAATGATACTTTTGCAAATTTGCTTACCCCCGTTACTAGCACAAATCTTAGATATTTATCCAACCCTTTTAACACTGAATAAAATTCCTTTAATATTTTTCTTACTTCTTCTGCTTGTTTCTTATCTTCTATTAGATCTAATATCGGCTTATCATACTCATCTATTAATACCACTACCTGCTTATTATACTTCTCACTTAAATCCATTATTAATTTTCTAAATCTCCTTATTCCATCTTTCTTTTTATCTTCTTTTATCTTATATTTCTTATAGTTAATCTCTAGTTCATCTTCTATCCTATTATATACTCCCTTATACTCTCTTATATCCACTGAAAAATCCACTCTTATTACCGGATATTTTTCATCCCAGTTCCATTTATTCTCTATATACAATCCATTAAATAATTCTCTTTTAGATTCATATAAATATTCTATTGTAGATAATAATAACGACTTGCCAAAGCGTCTTGGCCTACTTAAAAATACATACTTCGAACTACTTACTAACTCATATATATACTTCGTCTTATCTACATACACATAATTTCCCTTTATTAACTCTCTAAAATCACTTATCCCTATTGGCAATCTCTTCATTTTCCAACACCACCTATTATCTCATACTCAAAATTAATTAACTCCTTTTTTACCTTATCAAACTCTATCCCCACTAAATATATCTTCTCGCAATTTAAGTACTTCTTATGATACTCTTTTTCTTTTATCTGTTTTAACGCCTTCCCTTTTTCTCTTTCATTCTCTAGCACTTTAAACTCTATTATATACACTACTTTTTTATCCACTACTATTGTTAAATCTATCCTCCCTTTTGATGTATTATCTTCTATTATTACATTATATCCCGTTGCATATACTAATCCATATATCGCTGCTGCATATACATACTCATTTTTTAATACTTCATAACTTATTGTACTTATAAACACCTCTATCTGTTTTTTTATCTCTTGTAGATTTTCTTTTTTAAATGCTATATTTATTAATGTTGTCCTATCTATTTGATAATCCCCCGTTATATAAAATAATATCTCACTATTAAATGATTTTCTTACTTCCTTATTCGGGTAATCTAATGAATACAAAACCTCTTCATTTTCATACTTATACTCCTCCTTTATAGTTAAATACCCTGTTTGAAACATTAATGCTTCTATACTTATATACTCTATGTCAAACTTCTCCAATATCTCGCTTGTATAATATTTCTTATGTAAATATGGTAAATCAAAGTTCTTTTGTTTTATTATTTTAAATAAGAACTCCGTTCTTCCCGTCTCATACCAATAATTCCTTACCTCCCTCTTCTTTAAATATAATAACACATCAAACGGATTATATACCCTACTACCTAAAAAATTATACCCATTATACCATTCCTTTACCTCTTCTATATTTATTCCTTTTAAATACTCTTTAAAATAATATTCTAACTCTTGCTGCGTATATCCACATATATCTCCGTATTCCTTGCTTAATGAAATATCCTCTAACTGATTTAACCCACTAAACAATGATACTTTTGCAAATTTACTTACTCCCGTTACTAACACAAATCTTATATATTTATCTAACACCTTTAATACTGAATAGAAACTCTTTAATGTCTTCCTCACCTCTTCGGCTTGATTCTTATCTTCTATTAAATCTAATATCGGCTTGTCATATTCATCTATTAACACTACTACCTGCTTATTATATCTTTCACTTACTTCTATTATTAAATTCTGTAACATTAACCCTACATGCTTCTCTTCCCTTTCCTTCCCTATTTCCATTCTCTTATAATTCAACCTTATCTCGTTCCTTATTACCTCATATATTTCACTACTTGTTTTTATATCTATTGCAAAGTTTATTTTTATTACTGGATATTTTTCACTCCAGTTCCATTTATTCTCTATATACAATCCATTAAATAATTCTCTTTGACCTTCATGTAAATATTCTATTGTAGATAATAACAGTGATTTTCCGAAACGTCTTGGCCTACTTAAAAACACATATTTACAACTACTTAATAATTCATATATATATTTGGTTTTATCTACATATATGTAATTATTTGTTATTAATTCTTTAAAGTCGCTTATCCCTATTGGCAATCTCTTCATAGATTTAATACCCCCAATTACTCTAAGGATACTAATATTTATCTTTGTTAGTATTCTAATTTCTTAAACTATTTTTTATTTTCTACAATATATATTTAAAATTGCTAAAAATAAAATCCTTTTTACTAAAAAATAAAGAGATAAATATAAATAGAGAAATAAAATAAGGAAATAAAAAATAATAAATTAATTATAGAGAAAATAGTTTAGAGTATTTGATTCTTTTAGAGTTAGCGTAATTATGAGCTTGATCTCTTAACATTCTTAAAAAATTCCACAAGTTAATATTAGTTCTTTTTAAATCTAATTCAAGAATATCGTATTTTAAGTGATTATAATTAAGATCTAAAAGTAGAATTTTATCATCGGGTTTAACAATTGATAATAATTTAATAGGCAGTAGTTGGGGGTAATTAGAAAGTACTTGATATGCAGCAACTAACTGGTTTCTCCCCCCATCTATCAATATAACTTGTGGAAATAAATTCAAACTCTTATCTTTATATTGTTCAAAATTAATTAAATATTTAATTCTTCTTTCAAGTAGTTCTTTGATATTAGAGATATCGTCGAATTTATTATTTAATTTAAAAATCCTATATTTTTCTTTTTTAAGTTTATTTTTTTCAAAAACTATCAAAGCGCCATAAACATTTTCTCCATAAAAATGACTAACATCTATAGCCTCTATCCTATTTATTGATTTTAAATTTAAGATTTTTGCTAAATCCCTTATTATATTTTCTTTATTAAATTTTTGGTTTTTTAAATACACATTCCTAATTAAATTTTCTAAATAATCAATTGTTTCTTTATCTTCTTTTTGATCTAAAGCAGCTAATTTTAAACCAATTATTTTAAAATTAATATTATTTAAATCATAAGATTTTTGAGAATTTTCTAAAAATTTAAAATATTCCAAAAATTTAGATTCATTATTATTAAAATTTTCCAAAATCTTAACTAAATTTTCGCTATAAAAATTTGTCTTAATTTCCTTAAGATTATTAGTATTAGGAATATATTCTAAAATAGTAGTTAATAGGATCTGTTCTTTAGAAAGATCTTTAATGTTTTTCAATTCAAAAATCTGAGTATCTTTTAAAATATTAGTTAATCCATTAGAATATAGCTTAGATAAAGCAACAAAAATAATATCATCAGAAAAACTTGAAAAGTATATATAATATCTCTCTACATCCTCAATATAATTTGATAAGTATCTTTCTAGTGTTTTTATTTTATTTCTTAAAACAATAGCTTTCTCATATTCCAAATTTTCTTTTAGAATTTCTAATTGTCTATAGAGCTCAGTTATATAGTTTTGTATAGAATGCTTATCTTTAGATAAAAATTTAATAGCAAACTCAAGATTTTCAAAATATTGCTTAAGATCTATCTTATTTTGACAAATCCCACTACAGTAATTAGAATAATAATACATACATAAATTAGGCTTATATCTATTAAAATTATATTTACAAAGTCTAATTCCGAATAAATTTCCTAAGGTTTTTTTTATACTTTCAAAGTTGTATATATTTAAGAATGGGCCAACAAAGAAAGAGATATCTTCATTTAAAGTTGAAGCAACATCAAAATAAGGAACCCCATCTTTATTAATCAAAACTATATACTTCAAAGGCTTTTGATATTTAAATTGAATATTATAAAACGGTTTATATTTATAAATTAAAATAGCTTCAGTTATTAGTGCCTCTAATTCCGAATTTAATACTTTATATTCTATCCTAGATACCTTTTTCAACAGTTCCTTAGATTGATTTAAATGCTGAAGTAATCTTTGTTTTATATTCTTAGCTTTTCCTATATATATTATATTGTTTTTATTATCAATGAAAAAATAAACCCCCGGTAACTCCGGAAAACCTTTTATCTCATCTCTTAATAATCCCATAACTTTATAAATAATACTTTACTCATTAAATTATTTTAATATCTTTTAAATAACTCCTTTTAATGTTTTATTTAATATTTATTTTTTTATATTTTAAAAAGGATAATAAAAAATAAAATATAAATCCTATTTTAGGAAAAGTTAAAAATATAAGAACTTAAAATATAAAAAAGGGGAGAAAAAATGAAAACAGTTTTCAAATTTAAAACAGAATTTTGGATCCCTACATATACCAAAATATCTGCTACCACTATTTACGACTTTAGAATAGGACTAAAAATTATACCTCCAAATTCTTTATTATATCACTTTTATATTAATATATTTAATTATCATTCAGTTCCATCTATATACACAAATAGTTTTGCATATTGGTTTTATAAAAATGGATATTACCAAATAGGGGAAGAAATATCTTCAATAGATCCTACAGATTACTTTGATATAGAAAAACTAAGACAAGATTTAATAGATATAATAAGCAGATACCAAGAACAAGATACAAAAACATTATCAGAACCTTTTCTCTTTCTTAGCATTCAAAGGAATATATTTCATACTAATTTAAAAGCTACTAACTTAGAGGAACTAATAGATGGTATAAAAAAATCTAGTATAAACTCCATATTTTACCATTTAATAACTTCAAAAGTAGATAATAAAAAAGCAATTAATGATTACTCAGAATTCTTGAATTTAATCGGACAGTATAACAAAGCAGAACTAATCAATAAAATAGATGTATATGCGCTAAACCTATACGAAATAAAAGAATTAATTCTGGAGGTGCTAACAAAATGATAAACTTAAAAGACTACGAACAATTCATAGGTAAAGAAACTCTAATTGAATTAGAAATAATAGCAAAACAATTAAAAAATATAAGAGTTTTACATGTAAATAGTACAAACAAAGGAGGAGGAGTAGCTGAAATACTTTCTAGATTAATCCCCTTAATGAACAGCTTAGGAATAAAAACTGATTGGAAAATATTTAAAGGGAGCTATAATTTTTTTAAATTCACCAAAAAACTTCATAACTTACTACACTTACCGTCCGATGAAGATATAGAAAGCGAAGAAATAAATCTATATTTAAGAACCACTTATGAAAACCTTAATGAAATAAATACAGAAGACTATGATATAGTATTTATTCATGATCCCCAACCTTTAGCTTTAATAGTAAAAAAACAAGAAAATCAAAAATGGATATGGAGATGCCATATAGATACATCTACTCCAAGTCCCAAAGCTTGGAATCTAATAGAATTATTTATAAATTCATACGATGCCGCAATCTTTCATATGCCAGAATTTATATATAAAGGCATAAAAATCCCAACCTATATAATTCCTCCATCCATAGACCCTTTACATCCTAAGAATATATCTTTAGAAGAAGATTTTATTTTTCAAACCCTAAATAAATTTTCAGTAGATCCTGAAAAACCAATACTTTTACAAGTATCACGGTTTGATAGATTAAAGGATCCAATAGGAGTATATAATGCTTATAAGCTAATAAGGAAAAAATATGATTGTCAATTAATTTTAGTGGGGTCATTTGCAGCAGATGATCCCGAAGGAGAAGAAGTATATAAAGAAGTACTAAACCAAACTGCAGAAGATAAAAATGTATTTATATTAAATTTACCTCCTGATAGTCATTTAGAAATAAATGCTTTCCAAAGAGCAGCAACAGTAGTATTTCAAAAATCAATAAGAGAAGGATTTGGATTAGTAGTATCAGAAGCTATGTTTAAACTAAAACCAGTAATAGGAGGAAACACTGGAGGAATTAAAAGACAAATAATAGATGGGATAAATGGATACTTAGTAAATACATATCAAGGAGCAGCATTTAGAGCACGACAACTACTAGCCGATAAAGAACTAAGACTAAAAATGGGACAAAACGCTTATAATATCGTTAAACACCGATTTTTAATCACCAGACACTTAAAAGATTATTTAACATTAATTTATGAAATTATAAAAAATAAAAATTAATATAAACATCAATAAATGTAGAATATTATTAACTGGAGGGAAAATTTATGAAAACATTATTTGAAAAAATCTGGGAAAATCATGTTATTTATGAAATAGATGGGTTTTATGGATTATATGTTGATTTACATTTGATACACGAAGTTACTTCACCTCAAGCTTTTGAGAACTTAAGATTAAAAGGTAGAAAAGTTAGACGCCCAGATCTAACAGTTGCAACATGTGATCATAATGTTCCTACTACCCCAAAACACTTGCCAATAGAAGACCCAATAGCTAAAAAACAAATAGAAACTTTAGAAAAAAACTGTAAAGAAAATAATATTTTATTTTTTGGAATAGATAGCATATATCAAGGGATAGTACATGTGATAGCACCAGAATTAGGATTAACACAACCAGGGATGGTAATAGTATGTGGGGATTCCCATACTTCAACACATGGTGCTTTAGGTGCCTTAGCTTTCGGAATAGGTACATCCGAAGTGGAATTAGTATTAGCTACTCAAACAATAAAACTTAGAAAACCTAAAACTATGGAACTAAAAATAACTGGGAATTTACCTAAATTTATCTATCCTAAAGATATAATCTTATATATAATAGGGAAAATAGGAACTAATGGAGCAAGCGGATATGTAATAGAATACACAGGAAATGTTATAAAAGAATTAAGCATAGAAGGGAGATTAACTATAAGCAATATGAGTATAGAAGCAGGAGGAAGAGCGGGATTAATAGCCCCTGATGATACAACTTTTAAATACTTAGAGGATAAACCGTTTGCTCCAAAAGGGAAAAAATGGGAAAAAGCTTTAAATTATTGGCAATCTTTAAAAACAGATGAAAACGCTAAGTATGATAAATCTATTGAAATAGATGTCTCTAATTTAGATCCGCAAGTAACTTGGGGTACTAACCCCTCACAAGTAGTAAGTGTAAATGGAGTTGTTCCTGATCCTGATGAATTTAAAGATGAAAATCAAAAAAAAGCTGCTATTAAAGCTTTAGAGTATATGGATCTTAAACCAGGTACTAAAATAACAGATATAAAAATAGATAGAGTTTTTATTGGTTCTTGTACCAATGCAAGAATAGAAGACTTAAGAGTAGCTGCTGAAATTGTTAAAGGTAAAAAAGTTAATAAACATGTTAGAGCAATGGTTGTTCCTGGCTCTACCCAAGTTAAATTATTAGCAGAAAAAGAAGGGTTAGATAAAATATTCAAAGAAGCGGGTTTTGAATGGCGAGAAAGTGGGTGTTCTATGTGCTTAGGAATGAACCCTGACATATTAGAACCCGGTAAAAGATGTGCATCCACTTCTAATAGAAACTATGAAAATAGACAAGGAAAAGGAGGAAGAACACATTTAGTTAGTCCTGCTATGGCTGCTGCTACAGCCATATACGGCCATTTCGTAGATTACAGAGAATTACTATCATAAAAAAATATATAAAAAAACTACCATAAAAAAATAAGAATAGGAAATTGCTTAATTAATTCCACTTATGTTAAAATCAAGTTAAAAATTTAATAAGTGTGGAAATAAAACGCATTACTAAAGTAAGATGAATTTTTAAAATACCGCTTTTGTAAGCAATAATAAGAAAATAAGATTATTTTGGCTCTTAGAGTTTTTGAACTTGAACTTCCCTTATTGATATCATTAAGAAAAAATATATACTCTAATAAGGATAACAATCAAAGAAAAAATGTAATTAAGCTTAATGTAATTAAGCTTATAGCAAAATATCTGTGTTTAGTATTTTTGAAAGGGATAGGAAAATAAAAGTTGAAATAATCAATTATGATGTGCATTATAAATTTAAAAGTTATAGATTCAAAAGTTATAATAAATAGTTTTATATAAACTGGATAGTAAATTAGAGAACAAATATGCAACAAAAAGATATAAAAGAGTTAATAAAAAAAATAGAAAATAAAGAAATAATAGTAGGGATTATAGGCTTAGGGTATGTAGGATTACCTTTAGCTATTAATTTTTGTAAAAATAATATAAACGTTATTGGTTTTGATATAGATAAAACTAAAATAGAACTACTAAATAATAAACAAAGTTATATAAAATATATAAAAGATGAAATAATAAAAGAGATATCTAATTATTTTAGAGCTACAGATGATTTTAGTTTGCTTAAGGAAGTGGATTTTATAATAATTTGTGTGCCTACTCCATTAGATAAACATAGGAACCCAGATATGACCTATGTTTTTAATACTGCAAAAACAATTTCAAAATATTTAAGAAAAAACCATATAGTAATCTTAGAATCTACTACTTATCCATTAACCACAGAAGTAGATTTAAAAAATATTTTAGAAGAAAGTGGATTAAAAGCTGGTGTTGATTTTTATTTAGGATTTTCTCCAGAAAGAGAAGACCCTGGTAATAAGAAATTTAGTTTTAGAGAAGTTCCGAAAGTAGTAAGTGGAATAAACAAAGAATCTTTAGATTTAATATCAAAGTTATATAGTTTAGTAGTAGATAAAGTAGTAGAAGTATCTTCTCCGAAAGTAGCAGAAGCTGCAAAACTATTAGAAAATATTTATAGATCAGTTAATATAGCGTTAGTAAATGAACTAAAAATGGTATTTGATAAAATGGGGATAGATATATGGGAAGTAATAGAGGCAGCAAAAACAAAGCCGTTTGGGTTCCAAGCATTTTATCCAGGCCCTGGCTTAGGAGGACATTGTATCCCCATTGATCCTTTTTATTTAACATGGAAAGCTAAAGAATATGATATTAATACTAAATTCATAGAGTTAGCTGGAGAAATTAATACCCATATGCCTTACTATGTTATCCAAAAAACTATTGATATCTCAAATAGATTTAATAAATCTATATACGGTATTAAAGTCTTAATTTTGGGATTAGCGTATAAGAAAGATGTAGATGATGCAAGAGAATCCCCTGCCTTAAAAATTATTGACATCTTAGAAAATGATTACAATTGTTTTGTAGATTATAATGATCCTTATATCCCTAAATCCCCTAAATTTAGAAAATATAATCTTAAAAAAGAATCAATAGAGCTAACTAAAGAAAATCTAATGAAATACGATATCGTAATGATTATAACTGATCATAGTGTATATGATCCAGATTTCATTGCAAAAAATTCTAAATTAGTAATAGATACAAGAAACCTAATAAAAAAAAGTTATCCAAATGTATTTAAAGTCTAGTTTAAGCTCGTAGTTTAATTTCAAAGAGTATGTAATGCTAATGAGTTATATTATCTTAGCAATTGGTGGAGCATTAGGAGCAATATTAAGATACTTAGTAAGTATTTATTTTTCTAAACTATTTGGAAATTATTTTCCTATTGGTACATTAATAGTAAATATTATAGGGTCTTTTATATTAGGATTTTTTATGGGATTAATTTTAGAAAAATTACCACCTACATCTTTAAGAAAAATTTTTATTGCAATAGGATTTTCTGGAAGTTTTACTACAATGTCTTCTCTTAGCTATGAAACACTTGTTTTTATTATAAAAAAACAATATTTTAAAGCTGGAATAAATGTATTTTTAAATATTTCTTTATGTTTAATATCAACGTTTATTGGGTATTTATTAGCTAAAAAAATAAAAGGATAATAATATGATAAATACAAAAAAGATAAAAATAAAACCAAAGTTTTATCAAAAATTAAAGATAGGGTATTTATGGGCTTTTTCAGAAGATATCAAATCAATAGACCCTACTATCCAAGATGGAGACATTGTTAGCCTTTATTTAGATAATCAGTTCGCAGCTAAAGCCTATTTCAACTCCAAATCAAAAATTAAATTAAGAATTCTATCATTTGAAGATACTAACATAGATTACAACTTCTTTAAAAACAAATTAATAGAATTATATAATCAAAAGAGATTATTTTTTAGTAATAATAATTTTAGATTAGTTTATTCAGAAGGAGATTTTTTACCAGGATTAATAATAGATCTTTTTCAAGATTTAGAACATAATAAATTAATAGCAGTTTGTATGTTCTTAACTAAAGGTATTAACACATTAAAAAATGAAATAATAAAAGTTTTAATAAATGAATTGAATGTTAATGTAATAATAGAAAGAGGAGATAGTAATTTAAGGAAATTAGAAGGTTTAGATTTAACAAGGGGTTTTATATATTCCAAAATAGATTTACCTTTTAAAGTTTTAATAGATGAAATAATATTTTTAATAGATCCATTAAATGGGCAAAAAACTGGTTTTTATTATGATCAATATTTAAATAGAAGATTTTTAAAGAATATTTCTAAAGACAAAACTGTATTAGATTGTTTTAGTTATACTGGGGCTTTTGGGATGTATGCATTAAAATATAAAGCAAAGTTTGTAGAGTTTGTAGATGAATCAGAATTCGCTAAAAATATTATTCAACTACAATCGAAATTAAATAATTTTGAGAATAAATTCATTTTTCATAAAGATAATGCTTTTTCTAAGTTAAGAGAATTTACTAATTTAAATAAAGAATTTGATATAGTTATAATAGATCCGCCATCTTTTACAAAGACTAAAGATAAAATAGATAACGCAATAAAAGCATATAAAGATGTTAATTTGCATGGATTAAAATTAGTAAAAAATGGGGGTTATTTATTAACTTCTTCATGTTCCCAAAAAATAAAAGAAAACAATTTCTATGAGATATTCTTACAATTATTTGAAAAACTAAACATAAAAGGGAAACTAATATACAAAGGTCAGCAATCTTTTGATCATCCAATAAATTTTGCTATGGAAGAAACTAAATACTTAAAATTCTTTGCATTCCAAATTTTTAAATAACTAATAAATCAAATAATTAATAAATCAATTGACTAATAAATCGTTAGTAAAAGAATTAAGGATAGGAACTCTTCGTTCTTTGGTAAATGAAAGCTCAGAGATTTTAAAACCTAACGGCGTTTGATACCTTTTATACTCGTTTTTATAAATTCTATTCATTATATTTAAATATAAATCTTTTGTTAAATCTATATTTTGATTTTTTAAGATATTTTTAATTTGATTATAATCCAATTTTTTTTCCAAGTGATAGTATAGGACTTTATCAAGGACATAATACTTAGGGATATCATCTTCATCTTTTTGGTTTTCTCGTAATTCAGCTGATGGTTCTTTTTGGATTATTTCAATAGGGATAACATTATCATATTTTTTATTAATATAATTAGCTAATCCATATACTTGGAATTTATATAAATCTTTCAAAGGAGCAATAGAACCAATAGAATCTCCATATAATGTAAAATATCCCATACTAACTTCACTTTTATTAGAAGTAGCAACAACCAAAGCATTATTTTTATTAGCATAATACATTAAAATGATAGCTCTAATTCTTGCTTGTAAATTTTCATCAGCTAAATCAAAATCATCACTAAAATTAAAGCCTTTTAATAAAATATTTCTTAAATTAAAATAAAAATCGTTAATATTAATTATAAAGTAATTTATATTTAAGTTATTACAAAGCTTAATAGCATCATCTATAGATGATTGCTTATTAAATTTAGTAGGCATTATAATAGGGATTACATTATCAACAGCTTTTTTAGCTAAAACTAGACAAACAGCAGAATCGATTCCCCCACTAAGGCCTATAACTGCCTTATTAAAACCACTATTTCTAAAATACTCTCTTATTGAAAAAACTAATGCATTATATATGATTTCATATTTTTGATCTTCTAAATGATTACTATTAAAATAATTATCATCATTAGGACTATCTTTTATTCTATTATTTATGCTGTAGGCGTTGTTTATTTTAATTTTTAATTCATTAGAATCTATTTTAATTTCAAAATCAACAAATTTTGTAGTAAAATTTTTATAAAAATTTAAGTAATCTTTGGTTTTATTTTTAAAGATTTTTTTCAGATCAGATTGGCTAAACTTACTGTTATAATAATTATGGTTTGAATTAATAAGGTAATAAGATAAATCAAAATGAAAGATTTCTTCTTTAAAGGGGGTTAAATTATTTATTATATTTCCTTTATTATCAATAACAAGGGAGTTCCCATCAAATATCACATCATCAAATAGACCTAAATTATTTACATAAATAAAAAACGAATTAGTTTGGTTAGCTTTAGTTTTAAGGATATTTAATCTTTTACTTTGTTTATCAATTTCAAAAGGCGAAGCGTTTATAACTATAAAAACTAAAATATTATATTTATATTTAAGAAAATATACGGGAGAAAAATCATCCCAAATATCTTCACATATTAAAACAGCTATATTAAAATCTTTTAGTTTAAATTTATTTAGTCTTTTTTGATTACAAACTTTAATAATAATAAAATTATCACCTTGATGAAAATATCTTTTTTCATCAAATACTCCATAATTAGGTAAAAAAATCTTGTTATAATTATAAATTTTGTTATTAAAGAAAATGAAAGCGGAGTTATAGATTTTATTATCTTTATATAATGGTGCTCCAAGGATAAAGATTTTGTCAGTTAGTTTTTTTTTCTTTATGATACTTTTTAGTTCATTTATTTTCAAATTAACGGTGTGTTTATATTGGAATAACAAGTCAGCTGGTAAATACCCTATCAAAAATAGCTCAGGAAAAATTATAATATCAGATTGATAAAATTTTTCGAGATTTTGAATAATTTTATTAAAATTATGATTAATATTAGCGTTAGAGAATTTTAGTTGGGATAAAGAAATAATCATAGTTTCAAAGAGAAGAAGAAGGTAGATCCTTTATTTAATTCACTTTCGACCCAGATTTTTCCATTATGTAATTCTATTAATTTTTTTGTTATATATAGTCCTAAGCCTTTACCGGATATTTTTTTATGTTTAGTAGCCTCAGTAGTTCTATAATATTTATCAAAGATTTTGGAAATTTCTTCTTCAGGGATCCCCATCCCTTGGTCAGAAATCCCCACAATAACTTCCTTTTTAGTTTTTTTAACAGAAATGGTAATTTTTCCACCAGTAGGGGAATACTTTACAGCGTTTGATAATAGATTATGTAAAACTTGTTCAATTTTATCTTTATCAGCATTAACTATGACACTTTCTTCATCAGAAATTAATTCAAATTCATACCTAACATAACTTAGTTCAAAAATATTAACTACTTTTTTAATAACTTTAATTAAATCAAATTTAGATAGATTAACTTTAAGAACATTACCTTCTAATCTTCTTAGATCCATTAAGTTATTAAGCATCCTATTAATTCTATCTATTTCAGAATTAATAACTCTAAGATAAGAATCACGTTGCTCATCAGCTATTTTATCAGAATATCTAAGCAAAGCAGTTATATATCCTTTCATAGTAGTTAAGGGTGTTTTAATATCATGAGAAATAGATGCAATAAAATCGTCTTTTTCTTTTTCTATTTCTTTTTTTTCAGTTATATCTCTAATAACTAAAAGGTATCCTATAATATCGCTTTCTTCTATAGTTATGTAAGAAATAAAATATTCAAGATATTTAAAATTATTACCTATCTCATAGGAAGTTTCCTTATTTATTATGTTATCAGATAAATTTTTATTATTAGGATTAAGGTAATTATAGAGTATTTTATCTATTTGATTTAAATCGAAATAAAGAGCAGAATTTCTGTCTAAAATTAAATCATCAATTTTGTATTTATAGTTTATTTGAGTATAATCATTTATATTAAATCCTAATATTTCAAGAGCGCTTTTATTAATTAAAATGATATTTTTTTCTAAATCAAATGCTATAATTCCTTCTTTCATTATTTCAAACATTTCCTGAAGAATCTCTTTATCTCTAACATTAATATATCTTAAAAAAGTATTATTATAAATTATAGATGGTATTCTGTAAACAAAATGTAAGATATCAGTATCTAAGATTGTTATATCTTTAGATAAGAATACAATAAAAACATATTTATATTCATAATGGCTATTAAAGAGTGCATAGCTACTTATAGGAAGAATAAGGATATTTTGGATTTCGTGGTTATCATAAAATATTTTCTTTATAAATAAAGATAAAGAATCATCAGATAATTTATGGATATCTTTCCTTTGGATTATAATATTACTTTTATCAGCTAATTTTTCTAAATCTCTAAGAGATAAAGAGAAATTATCAATTAAGTTAAAAACAGAAGAATTTTCTAGTAAATTTTGATTCAATTTAAAATATACATTAGAATTATCACGTTTATAACTATAATAAATAAAACTATATCTAAATCCAGTATTCTTAAAAATTAAATCTAAGAATGAATAAATATCTTCAAATATATTTAATTTCTTTTCGAATTTAGAGATATAATTAAATAACTCAATAATAACTCCTTGGACATTTCTAAATTTAACTAAGGATTTCTCATTTTTAAATCGGTAAATGAATTTGGCTATTTCACTTGCTAATATTTTTAAAATATTTAGTTCGCTACTATTGAGTTCTTCTATTTTGTTAATAGAATTTATTAAAATAGTACCTAATACTTCGTTATTAAAATAAATAGGAATATTAATAATAGTATTAACTCTACCTTTAACTAAGTCTTTTATAAAATAAAATTCATTTGAGTTAGATTTTATTAATTTAAATTCACTAAAGATTTCAAAATATTTTATAAAGTTATCGCTATCTGAGATTTTATCAATTATTTCAGTGATATGACTTTTAGAATGCTCAGATATATTAAAAGTAATTAATTTATCTAGTCTTTGAAGTACTTTATTCCAGATAATAATCAAAGCAGAATTTATTTTAAAATCTGTTATATTATCTAATTCTTCTAAAATCTTTACTAATTTTTGCTCTAATTCGTTATAATTATTACATTCATCAATATCCTTTAAAACTTTTTCAACAAATAATTCAAAAACAATCTTCAATTCTAAATCCATTATTTTGTTTTCATAATTCCTTAGATTATCTTCTAATTTCTTTTTAGTTAAGTACAAATTTTTTGTTTCCAATTTTAGGTTATTAATTTCAGTATAGATAGAATTAAGATAATCCACAATAAATATAATAGATGCTAAGACGTGTTTTAGTTTAAAAATCTCCTCTATTATTATCTTAACATTTCTATTTATAAAAATTACGTCTAATAAATAAAGAAAATTTTTATTTTTAAAAGTAATTGAAAAAGTACTACTAAAACTATTAAACCAATTTTTATCTAATTTAAGATTTTTATTATAAAAGTATTCTTTAGATAAATTTTGGAAATTATGTATCAAATTAGAATAGATAGAAAAGTTCGGATTAATAATAACATACTCAGAAAGAATTTCATTTTTATCAAGATCTATAGTTTTAAAAACAATAGCAGAAGAATTATACAATTCAAAAAATAATTCCGCAAAATTATTAAATACATTATCTAAAGTAATATATTCTTTATTTAGTAGATTAGATATAATTTCAAAGAATTTGGAATAAATTACAAAAGATAATTGATTTTTATAGAGTTCGTAAAGCTCTAATATTCTTTCTAATAAAAATGAAATATTATTATACTTATTATTATAATCTACAAAGGAGAAAATGATATTATTTTTTTTAAGTTTCATTAATTTACAGTAGTAGTTTCTAATTTTAGCGTGCTTACACAAAGTACTACTATAAGGAGAATCCTTATAAAAGGCTGGGCAAACTTTACTTAAATTATTCCAATTATCTATATAACAAGGTAAATTCCCATAATATTTTCCGCTTTGAGATAAAATAGATAAATCTGTTAATTCATACCCATTTTTAGCAAATACTTCTTTTATTAATTCTATAAAATTAACAATATCATAATTACTGTACTCTTTAAAATTAATAAAAAACTGAGAAATTATATTATAAATATTCTTTGTTTGATCTTTATCATCAAATTCATTTAATAATAACACCAATTTATCTATATATTTTTTTAACAAATTAATATCATTGTTATTTATTTCTTTTTTTCTTTTAATAGTAATAGTACCTAAGGTTTTGTCTTTAAAAGAAATAGGCATAGCTAATAGAGTATAATATTCCATAGAAAACGGGGTAGATAAGATTCTAGGATCCTTAGTAGAATCCCAAATAACTATTGGGATATTTTCTTCAAAAGCTACTCTCTCTATGCTATCTGAAATATATTTATGATAACTAACACAATTAGAATCTAATCCTAAATGGATAACACAGGTAATACTGAAATCATCAAATTCCAGAATATAAACTTCATCTGCTTGAAAAACATCCTTTATTTCTTGGATTAAATTATAGAATTTCTCACTATAAAATTCACTACTTACTTTATTTACTACTTTATTTATCATTAATTTAAATTAATTAAAAGATTAAATAAGATTTTTTATAAATCAAGTTCTTCAATAGAGAATTGATTAGCGTTTTCCAGAATAATTTTCTTTCTATTTTCTACTTCAATTCCCATAAGTATATTAATGATATTATGAGCTTTTTCAGCATCTAATAAAGATACTTTCTTTAATATTCTAGTTTTTGGATTCATAACAGTTTCCCAGAGCTGATTAGGGTTCATTTCACCTAACCCTTTAAATCTCTGGATTTTATAACTATTTTCTTTTAAATTTTTTATAACTTTATTTAATTCTTTATCGTTATATACATAAAAAGATTGATTATTAGTCATGATTCTAAATAGCGGGGGTTGAGCTAAATAAATATGCCCTTTATATATTAATTGCTTCATATATTTAAAGAAAAAAGCTAATAAGAGTGTTCTGATATGGTAACCGTCAATATCAGCATCTGTTGCTATTATTATTTTAGAATATCTTAGTTTAGAAATATCCAAATGTTTATCTTCATAATCAATCCCACAACCCAAAGCAGCTATTATACTCCTTATTTCATTATTCTGTAATATTTTGTCTATATTAGATTTTTCTACGTTTATAATTTTACCTTTTAATGGCAGCACTGCTTGGGTATTTCTATCTCTGCCAGCTTTAGCAGATCCCCCTGCACTATCTCCTTCTACTATAAATAATTCCCTTTTTTCAAATTCTTTGGATATACAATCAGCTAATTTGCCCGCAACAGTATATAATAACTCTGTTTTAGTTTTAGTTAAAACTATCTGTTTAGCTCTTTTAGCTGCTAAGCGCGCTTTATAACTTATTATAGCTTTATTTATAATTTTTTCTATTACTTCAGGTTTAGTATCAAATACTTTCTTTATTTCATTATAAATTAGATTCTCTAAGACAGATTTTATTTCAGTATTAACTAATTTTGCCTTGGTTTGGCCTTCGAATTGTGGGTTAGGTACTTTTACTGAAATAACATATACCATTGAATTCCTAATATCATCCCCAGATAAGTTTATATCTTTTTCTTTTAGTTTTTCTAAAAAATAGGGTAAATAATTATTAACAGCTTTAGTAAAAGCTTGCCTAAACGCACTAACATGAACCCCACCATCTACTGTGTTAATATTATTTGCAAATGATTTTATTAATTCTATCTCAGAATCAGTATGTACAAAAGAAGCTTCAAGAATTAAATCTTGGTTACTGGATTTTATATAAACTATTTCATATAATTCATTTAAGTTATTATGTTGCAGTATAGTTTTAACGAAATCTATTAGACCGCCGGGGTAATTTATTATTTTTTTTATATTTTTTCTTTCATCAATAAACTCTATGGTAATAAATGGATTAAGGAAAGCTAATTCTTCTAGTCTTTCTAATATATATTCATCATCGAATTCAGTAGTTTTAAATATTTCTGGGTCTGGTTTAAAGGTTATTATAGTTCCTGTTTTATTAGTTTTTCCTTTTTTAGTAACAGGATTAATTGGGTTTCCTTTTACATATTCTTGATAATAGATATAGCCATTTCTATGAACTTCTGCTTTCAAATAAGAAGATAAGGCATTAACAACAGATACTCCTACCCCGTGTAATCCGCCAGATATTTTATAAACTTTATTAGAGAATTTAGCACCAGAATGGAGAGTAGTAAGAACTACTTCTAAAGCTGGTTTCCCCTCGGATTCAACAATATCAACAGGGATTCCTCTTCCGTTGTCTTCTACTATACATTCCCCGTTTTTTGTAATAATTACTTTGATATAATTGCAATATCCAGCTACCGCTTCATCTATGCTATTATCTACTACTTCATTTATTAGATGATGTAATCCTTTTTTATCAGTGGATCCTATATACATAGCTGGGCGCTGTCTTACAGCCTCCAGCCCTTTTAATACCTTTATATCTTTTCCGCTATAGCTATCAGTTATTTTCTTATTTACCAAAGTCATAAAAAATAAACCTTTTAATTTTAATTTTTATAAATTTGTTATAATTTAATTTATAATTTATATTTATCTTTTTTAGATTGGGAATTTTTTAATTTCAAAATAGTGCCGATAATAATGCCTATTATCATTCCTAAGAAAGCTCCGATAAGAGCAGTTATAAAAACTCCTGCAGTTAATGGCAAAAATAATCCCACAATTATACCAATTATTAAGCCACTAACAACTGAGATAATAAGACTTATCCAGAATATCCTATCATCCATATGATATAAAAAACCTTAATAAAAAACGTTTTTTTAATAAAAATAAAGTTTTTCTTTTTAAATTACATTATTTTAGGTATTAAATATTATTTAATTTTTATATATTATACGGCGACAGTACTTTGGTAAGCGTTCTTACCTTCAAATATAGCGTCTGCTATTTTAGCTGTTAAAAATTGGACAGATTTTAGTGCATCATCATTAGCTGGGATAGGTAAGCTAACTATATCGGGGTTCCCGTCTGTATCTACTATCCCCAATATAGGGATCCCCATTTTATTAGCTTCTGCTATTGCAATATCTTCTCTTCTTACATCTACTACTATCAAAACATCGGGGATTTTATACATATTTCTAAGTCCTTCATATTGGTTTTGTAAGTATTGGAGTTCTTTATAGTATTTTTTAGCGGTTTTTTTAGGTAATTGTTCTAGGATTCCTTCATTTGCCATTTTTTCGAGTTGTAGCATATAATCTATTCTACTTCTAATTATACTGAAATTAGTAAATAAGCCACCAATCCAACGCTCAACTATATAATGAATATTAGCTCTTTTAGCCTCATTTCTAATGATATCTCTGGTATGTCTTTTAGTACCTACTATTAGGAATTCTGCTCCATTAGCAGCTTGCTCTTTTAAATAGTTATATGCTTTTTGTAATTGATTTAAGGTTTTAGCTAAGTCAATTATATATATTCCCCCACGTTTAGTAAATATAAACTTTTTCATATTAGGGTGCCATTTCTTAGTAGGGTGTCCAAAATGACAACCATTTTCTAATAAATCTTTTATAGTTGCAACCATATTTCCTCTTTATTTTTTACTTGTGGATATTTATATTCCGCTTCCACTTAGCGGTAATTACATTCTTATTATCATCTTTATTTTATTTTTCTCTTATTATTATTCTACATATTTTTTTGTTATCCTATAAACAAAACATAAAAAAATAATATAAAAGAAAAAATAAAATAAACAAAAAAACAAACACAAAAAGAATAAAGATAAAAAAATAGAAAAGAATGAAATAAAAAGGAAAATAAAACCAAGAAGAAAAAATTGGAACAAACAGGAAAAAATAAAACATAGAGCAAAATTAAATCAAAAGAAAAAATAAACACAAAGAAAACTGTCAAATCAACAGTAAATAAAACAAAAATAAAGAAACAAACCAACTAGAAAAAAAATGAAAAAAAGAAAAAAATAAATAACAAAAAAAATAAAATCAATAAAAAAATGAAAGTGATTATTTTAAAAAGTAAATTTAAGAAAAAAAGAATACCTAAAAAATGTAACATAATTACTAAAAAACAATTCTAAATGAAAAACAAAATTTTCTAAAATAAAAACAACACCCCCCAGTATAAAAGATTAAATATTGATAAAGAAATAAATCTAAAAGTAAAATCTTATTAAAGAAAAAATAAAACTAATTGCAAAGAATACACTCTAAATAAAAAATAACTACCGAGTAAAAAAATTAAATCCAATTTATAAAAAACTAACTCTAAAAGAAAAGAAAGTGCCCAAAGAAAAAAATAAAAAAAATGTTAAAAAACAAATTCTAAATTGAAAAAATACAGTAGTTTAAAAAACTAAAACCAATTGACAAAAAATAACTCTAAAAAAATAAGTCCAAACGGAAAATAAAAATATTAACAAAAAATAGCTTCATAAAGGAAAAAGAAAAGCAAAAGAAAGGAAAAACAAAAGAAAAAGTAAAATAAATTTGCTAAAAAGTAATTTAAAAGGGAAATATGACAAAAAACTCAAAAAACCCCCTAAAAACTAAAAAACAAAAAAAAATCACAAAAATAGAAGTAAAACTCATTGATAAAAAAAAATAACTATAAAAATAAATTAAAAAAATTCTTTTATTTCTATTATTTATTATTTTTTTATCTAAAGTTTAGTTTTTTTCAGATTTTATTTTTCTCTTGGGTTCAAATTTTTCAGTTGGATTTGTAATTTCTCTTTCAGGTTCAGATTTTCATCTCGTTTGAGTTCTTCCGTTGGGTTTGGAATTTTTCTCCTGAATTTGTATTTCCCTTGGGTCTGATTTTTTTTGAGTTTAATTTTTTTTGAGTTTAGATTTTTCTTTTGAGTTTAGATTTTTCTCTTGAGTTTAAGTTTTTCCTCTTGAGGTTTAGATTTTTCTCTTGAGTTTGTTTTTTTTATTAGGTTCAGGTTTTCTCTTGCGTTTAGCTTTTTATTTTAGGTTACACTTTTCTCTTAGGTTAGATTTTTCTTTTTAGATTCAAATTTTCTATCAGGTTTTGATTTTTCTCAGGGATCCAGATTTTTTATTAGGTTTAGATTTTATCCTAGATTTGGAATTTTTCTCTTAGATTCAGATTTTCTATCATTTTTTTTCTGAAGCTAAGATTTTCTATAGATTTAGATTTTTTTGTAAAACTTAGGTTTTTATCTCAGGCTTAGTTTTTCTCACAAGTTTAGTTTTTTGCATACTCAGTTTTTTTTCTAAAGTTTAGCTTTTCCCTTAGAACTCATTTTTTTATTAATGCTTACTTTTTTACTATTTTTGATCAAAAGGGAAAAACTAAAAAATAAATAAAAATCTCAAAAAGACAAAATTCAAAAAAAACATTAGAGAATAAAAATTTAACAGGATATAGATTATTATTTAAAAAACATATTTTACGAACGTTTTTAAACCCCAGCTAAACTATTGTCTGATTTATTTAAAATACAAAATATAACAGATATAAAAGTGATAAAAATAAAAGAGCAACATCCGAAAATAATTATTCCAGATTTTGTTATCAAATTAAAAATTAAAAATCAATATTACTTATTAAACATAGAGTTTCAGACAAAACTTAATAAAGAGAGCATATTAAAAGCTGTGATGTATAATATTTTAATAAAAAAAGAATACAATTTACCGGTATTAAGTATGATATTAAGTATAGATAAAAGGTATTCGAGAAGTAAAGGGGTATTTTATTACAAGGTAAAAGAAGGGATGAAGAAAGAGAATAAAAAGGGAATAGATTTTATAAAAGTAGAGGTAATGGTAATAAATTTATTAAATGAAGAGATAAGGGAAATAATAAGAAAAAGAGATTATTTAGGGTTAATAGAGCTAATAAAAAGTTATACAAGCAATTATAATTTAAATAAACTCAAAGAAATGATAGACTTAGTAGAAGAGAAGACAAAGAAAGGGATATATAAGGAAAAAGAGGAGATATTGTTGAAAATGATAAGTAGTTAATGTATTTAAAGAGATCTAAAGTATCAATGGTGAAGTTTTAAAGATGTTAAGGATAGATAAAAAAGAGAAAGAAAAGATAAAGAAAAGATAAAGAGGATGTACAAAGATAATCCGTTAATACAATATATAGCAGAAACAATATTTGAAGATGAATTAAAAAAATACCAAGAACAATTAAAACAAAAGGAAATAGAAAAGAGAGAGAAATAATAGAGATATTATTAAGGATAAAGATAAGAAAAAATATAGATCATATAATTTTAAAAAATACAGAAAATAGAAGACATCTCTACATTGAATAAAATAAGAAAAATATTAGAATTAGAATTACCAAAAGAAGAATACTTAAACCAAATTAATCAATTTATTTAAATTTTAATTATTTTAAATTTTGTTTAACTTTTAAGCAATGTGTAAAATAAGGGTAGACAAAAAAGAAAAAATAAAGAGGATGTATAAAGATAATCTGTTAATACAATATATAGCTAAATCAATCTTTGAAGATAAAAAGAAAAGATACCAAGAGGAGTTGGAAACACACAAAGAAGAAATGAAAAAATACTAAGAAAAATTAGAACAAAAAGATGAACAATTAAAACAGCTAAAAATAAATGCTTTAAAAGAGACAGTATATTCATTACTAAAGGTAAAATTAAAAAAATAATGGGTAGAATTTATAACTACAATAGAGAAAATTAACTATGGATACCAATTGATAAAGTTAAAGGAAATATTAGAAGAAGACATCCCTTATAAAGAGCTATATAAAATAATAAAAGGATAGATAAAAAATAGAAAGCTAAACTATAGAGAAAAAAAATTGTAAAGAAAAAGTGCAGAAAAAACCGTAAAAAAATCAAAAGCATAGATAAAAATCTGAGCCTTAAAGGTAAAATCTCTATCTAAGAGAAAAATCTCAAGAGAAAAATCTCAAAAGAAAAATTCCAAACCTAAGTGAAAAACTGAATCTAAAAGAAAAAACTAATTCTAAGACAAAAAACACCTACCTAAAAAAATAAGCCTAAGGGGAAAAATGAATCTAATGAAAAAAACTAACTCTAACTAAAAAATCTTAGCTTAAGGTAAAAAATCTAAAACTAACGAGAAATTTTAGTCTAAGTCTAAAAAATTTGTTCCTAAGATAAAAACCAAACCTCAAATGGAAAAAACTAGTCTAAGGAAAAAAATTTGAGCCTAAAAGAAAAAACCTAAGCCTAAAATAAAAAACACCTACCTAAAAAATAAGCTTGAGGAGAAAAAAATAAACCTAATGAACAAACCAAAAAAACTAAGCCTAAGAGAAAAAACTGAACCTAATGAAAAACCTGCCTCTAACTGAAAAATCTAAACCTAATGAAAAATCTAAGTCTAATGAAAAAATTTGATCCTGAGAAGAAAAAATTGAACCTAAAAGGAAAAAACCATACTAAGGAAAAAATCTTAACCTAATGAAAAAAAACTGATCCTAAAATGGAAAAAAAACACGCCAATTAAAAAACTGATCCTAAGGAGAAAACTGAACTTCAAAAAAACCGGAACTCTAGGAAAAATTTAAAGCTAACTAAAAAGCTGAGCTTAACTAAAAAATAAGCATAAAAAAATCTACGCATAATATAAAAATCTAAATCTGATAACAAAAAAATTCCAAACCTAAAAGAAAACAAAAAACCCCAAAAAAAAATTAATAAAAATTTAAAAAAAATTTAAAAAATTTTTAACAAAATAAATAAAGCTTTAAAAAGGAATTTAAAAGTTATTAATTAAATTTTTTAATAAGGATCCTCTTTAAAAATAAAACCAAAAGGAGGGAAACATAAATGATTAAAAAGAATAAAACTCAATCCAAATTGCTAAGTTTAATAATAGCATTATTTATAGTGGTGGCGATGGTGGTGGTAAGTTGTCAGCTACCATTCTTTGGAGGAGGAGGAAGCGATACCCCAATAATCCCTCCAATAACACCTCCACCAAATAACACCCCTAAATACAAAATCGCTTACACCAACATTAATACCGGTTTAACTATAATAAACGAAGACGGAACTAATAAACAAGTAATAAGTTACGGTGGTAATCCTACATGGTCTCCTGATGGAACAAAATTAGTTTTTGATGACCGTGCTGTGTTATATATATACGATTTCCAAACAAATCAACAAATAGAAATAGCAAGATATAACGGGCGGGGATTTCGGGTATTTTCTGATTTAAATCAATTTGTATCTAATACTAAAATATTTTCAGTATTAACTAGTCCACCAAATGATACAGACGGGATAATATATGAAGTGGATATAACGGATATAAATAATGTAGTATTAAGAAGGAAAGGGCAAGCGCAAAACACAACCGATATCCTAGGCCCACAACTAGCAGTAAGTCGAGATGGAACAAAATTAGCATACTCATATACCCAAGGAAATAACCCCGACTCATACATAATAATACAAGACCTAACAACAAACCAACAAACAATAATAACTCAAACCCAAGGAAACCAAAGATCAGAAGAACTCCCCAAATGGTCCCCAAATAACGATAAAATCCTATTTAGAACTCTTGATTACAATAACAACTATAAAGAAGAGATATATCTATATGATTTAAATACAAATCAATTAATAAACTTGACAAATGAGTTCCAATTGTCAGGATTAGCAGTTGCTACTTATGATTTCTCTCCAGATGGAACAAAAATAATATTTACCTATAGCAGGGCAAGATATATATACGATATAGTGAATAACCAAATAACAAATATAGATAGTATGGCAGGAACAACAGGGAAAAGCCTATTTGACCCAAAATGGTCGAATGATGGAAGCATAATATTCTTTACAGGCTCAGGTGGTAATTTTGGTGGTAGTTTAAATGATAGCACAATAGAAAAAATAAAAGTAGTAGGAAGGAATTATATATATGATGGGTTAGTAGTATTAGAAAGTGATATACAAGAGGAATGGGAAGTTTCGCCAGTAAGATTACCATAAAAAAATAAAAGAAGTTAAAAATAAAAAATAAGAGGGGGGTTTTAAAAATGAATAAAAATAAAAAGGGAGGAATATTAATAGTATTAACACTATTCTTATTAGCATTTTTTGCCTTAATAATGCTTATACAGATAAAGTACTACATGGCGTATTGGAAACTACAAAAAGAAGCAGATGACTTAATAACATATGCCCAACCAATAGGAAACGGAATAAAAAGAGATATATATGTAATAGACCAATTAGCAAAAGGAAAATTAAAAATCCCACCTAATGATAATCAATTATTAGATCTAATATACATCAAAATAGAAGGATCTTCAATAAATAGTACTACAAAATCATTTAAAATAAAAGGGAGTAAATTAAGAGATGAATTAGGGAAAATGGGAAACAAGGTAAGGAGGGTGGAGTATATAGAAGGGAAATTAAGAATAAGAGTAAATGGGAAAGATGAATTTGGAAACGATAAAGAATTTATAATAGGTAGGAACGATCAGGGAGTAGTGGTGAATGTGGAGCGTAGGGATAGTAATAACCAGGATCAGGTGGAAAAATGGGGGGAATTAGAAAGAGAGATAGGAAGGATTAAGGAGAATGGAAGAGAGATAATAGAGGGAATAAAAAATGAAGGGATGGAAGGAGTGAAGGGAACAAGTGAGGAGTATTTAAAAAGAGTAATAAAAGGTGTGTTTGAAGAAAGAGAGAGAATAAAAGAAATAATAATAGAAACAAATAAATGGGAAGAAGGAGTAGATATAAACGGAGATGGGATAGTAGAACCAGATACGTTTAAGAACGTTATGGAAGGAGAAATAAAGATAATATGTGGAGAAAAAAGGGAATTAGAAGTGCCTTTCGGAATAGCTGCTGTCTATAAATTAGAATACATAACTTTATTTCAATCACAGTTTAAAAGAAAAATTGGAAATCAAATTTTTTTAGACATAACGGTAAAGGGATACCCTGTTTTAAAATTAATAGGAATATCTCTTAATCCTAATGATAATGAATAAATGATAATGAATATAAAATAAAATGAGTAGAAAAGGATTAACATTAGTAGAATTGATGATATCGATGGCAATATTTGGGTTAATCTTATCCATTTTAGTTTATATAGTAATAAAATTAAACCAAGAAAATATAAAAAATAAACACCTAGTAGAAAACCTGATGATAGCGAGCATAATAGGAAACAAAATAAAAGCTGCATCAATAACTCGTGATATATCCATCTCCTATGATGACATAAATAAAAAATATATCCTTAAAGCAATTAGCTTCGATAATAATAAAAACGTAGAATTCCATTTATATAAAACTAATAATACTGACACATTTTATTATGTAAAATATAATAACCAAAGAACTGTCAAATATAAAATCCCTAAATACATACAATTCCAAATAAAATCAACCACAAACTTCTATGAAATAATATACTACGTATATCAAAAAAATTTTGAAAATAATAATCACAATAATAGAAAAATAGCTTACTTAATTCTATTACCTAAAAAATGAAAACACTAAAAAATAGTATAAAAACTAAAAATAAAGGGAGGGAGGAAAATGAATTTAATAAATATAAATTCAATAAAAAAATATATAAATTGCGTTAATAAAGCTAATAATAAAAACCAATGTCCTTAACTCAAGTTTCGAATATAATCAATTAATTAAACAAAAATTAAACGCCAGTATAACTAACAATATAAAAGAATTAAAATCTAATGATATCCCTAAAGACCCCCAAGAATTATTAAACTTATTAAATTCAAAAAAATTTCAAATATTATCTACAATTAGACAAGACCAAGAATTAATACAAAAAAATATAAATATAAGAGATATAAATTTTGAAATAAAAAATGTAAAAAATATATCCATAGATGATAATAAAAAAATTTTTTTAGTAGGATTAAAATCAACTATCCAATACAAAACACCTAAACACAATAATAAATACCTAATAATCACAGATCAAATAAATATAACAGTTAATAATAATTTCCAAAGTAATCCATATTTTCCTGTAGACCCAGAAAATAATTTACAAATTTTAAATATTTCTTCTCCTATTTAAAAAGTATAGTAAAAACATCAATCTTTTAATTAAATTTGCTATTTTACAAAATAAGCTGTTTTTTATTTATGCTATTTTATTTTTTTATATCTTTTTTATAGTGATCTTTTATTGATTTTTTGGAATTAATTTTTCAATTAGACTATATTCCATTTGGATTAGTTTTTTTATTTTTGAATTAGATTTCTTTACTTTTTAAAATTTGAAATAGATTTTATTTTTTGTTTTATTCATTTTGAATTTAGTTTTAGATTTTTTATAAAAGTCTTGCTTTTTCTATATTGATTAAGTTTTTTTTATTACTTTTAGCTTCCCTTTATCTGTTTCAATTTTTCTTTAAAGTTATTTTTTTCGGCTTTATTTTTTTATTGAGTTTATTTCTTATCGGATTTAACATTTCTCTATTGAGTTCATTTTTATTAGGTATATTTTTTTTATGTTTTACTTTTTCTATTTGATTTAACCTTTAATTTAGTTTTTTAGCGTTTTTAATTTTTTCTCTTGGGTTTAATTTTTTAATAGCTTTTGATGTTTCACAGCTTTAGATTTTCATTCAAATTTTAGATTTTCTTTGAGTTTAGATTTCTTTCTTAGTTTTAGATTTTCTATTAGTTTTAAGTTTTTCTAAAGTTTGAATTTTTTTAAGCTTTAGTTTCTTTAATAGTATTTTTCTTAATAAATTCTATAAAAACTAAATTCACAATAAAATACAACTAATTTAAGTTGTAATTTTTATAAAAAATTCCTTAAGGATTTTTTAATTTTTAATAGAATTTTATATTAGTATGATAAAAGGTTTAATAAAAAATATAGTAAAGATTTTTGATCCTAATGAAAAAGAATTAAATAAATTAAAACCGATTTTAAATAAAATAAACGAATTGGAAAATATAGTATCCAAATTAACTGATGAAGAATTAAAACAAAAAACAACAGAATTTAAGGGAAGGATTTCAAAAGGAGAAAACTTAGATAATATACTACCTGAAGCATTTGCAGTAGTAAGAGAAGCAGCTAAAAGGGTTTTAAAAATGAGGCATTTTGATGTACAAATAATAGGAGGAATTGTTTTACATCAAGGAAGAATAGCAGAAATGAAAACAGGAGAAGGTAAAACTTTAGTAGCAACATTACCTGCTTACCTTAACGCGTTATCTTCAAAACCCGTTCATATAGTAACGGTTAATGATTATTTAGCTAAAAGAGATGCTTCCTGGATGGGACCATTATACAACTTCCTTAACTTATCAGTAGGATACGTAGAGCAGTTAATGGATAAAACAGAACGCCAAAAAATGTATAAATGCGATATAACTTATGTAACTAACTATGAAATAGGCTTTGATTATTTAAGAGATAACATGGTATATGATTTAAAAGATAGAGTTTTAAGAGGCTTAGAATATGCAATAATAGATGAAGTAGATTCAATATTAATAGATGAAGCGAGAACCCCATTAATAATTTCAGGGCCAGCAGATGATGACCCTAAATTATTTAAACTCTTCGCTAAAATAGCTAGTGAATTAACAAAAGATATCCATTATACTATAGAAGAAAAAACACACTCCGTTACCCTAACAGAAGAAGGGATTAAAGAAGTCGAAAAAAAATTAAATACAGATAATCTATACTCCAATTTTATGTTCGCATTCCATATAAACGCAGCATTAAAAGCTAAAGAACTATTTAAAAAGGATAGAGAATATATTGTAGAAAATGGAGAAATTGTCATAGTAGATGAGTTTACTGGTAGAAAAATGTACGGTAGAAGATTCTCAGGAGGAATTCATCAAGCAATAGAAGCTAAAGAAGGAGTAGAAATCAAACAAGCAAGTAAAACCCTTGCAACTATTACTTACCAAAATTTCTTCAAATTATATAAGAAATTAGCAGGGATGACAGGAACAGCTGCCACCGAAGAAGAAGAATTTAAACAAATCTATGGAATGGATGTAGTTATTATCCCTACTTATAAACCTACTAAACGTAAAGATCATCCTGATCTTATCTTCGGTAGTGAACAAGGGAAATTTAAATACCTAATAGATTTCGTTGAAGAATTAAATAAGCAAGGAAGACCAGTATTAATAGGTACAAGAAATATATACAAAAATGAAATAATCTCAAAAATGCTAACAGAAAAAGGAATTAAACATTTCGTATTAAATGCAAAAAACCACGAAAAAGAAGCAGAAATAATAGCACAAGCAGGAAAATTAGGAGCTGTTACAGTCGCAACAAACATGGCCGGTAGAGGGGTAGATATAATCTTAGGAGGAAAACCACTTGATGACTCCGAACTCTGTAATCTCCCTGATTGTAAAATAGAATTTAAACATACCCCAGAATACCACAAAGTAGCAGAATTAGGAGGACTATATGTCATAGGTACAGAAAGACATGAATCACGAAGAATAGATAATCAGCTAAGAGGCCGTGCAGGAAGACTAGGAGACCCAGGAGATACAGTATTCTTCGTTTCTATAGAAGATGAATTATTCCAAATCTTTGGAGGTTCTAATCTGAATAACCTAATGAAACTATCCTTTAACCAATTAGATGAAAAGGAACATATCTCAGCTTCATTTATAGCTAAACAATTAGATAAAATCCAAGAAAAAATAGAAGCTACTCACTTCCAAATAAGGAAAACTTTATTAGCTTATGATGATGTAATCAATAGGCAAAGAGAAGCTATTTACAAAGAAAGAGATAGAATCCTTCATAAAGAAGAATTACTAGAAAACCTCCTATCCGTTTTTAAAGAATTTATTGAAAGAGCTAATAACTATGTTTTATCTTATTTCATTGAAAATAACATAATAAAAATAGAAAAAGAATCAATCATAAATAGATTACTTGAATTTTATAAAGCTTTCTTACCACCAGATATCTTAAATATTATACTAAAAACCTATAATGATAATTTAAAAATAGATATATATTCTAACGAAAATTTAGGTAAGGATTTAAATAAAGTAATAGATTCTTTAAGTAATATACTTCTAATAGAATTAAAACAAAGATTAATGATTCAAAATAATATACCTGAAGAAATATTCTTAGATATAATAAAATTTATAATGCTTCAAATCGTAGATAACTATTGGATAGAGCATTTACAAAATATAGAATACCTAAGAGAAGGCATAAAATTAAGAGGTTGGGGAAATATTGATCCTTTAACAGCCTTTAGAGATGAATCTAATCAATTATTCAATGAAATGATAATCAATATCCATGAAGAAATCATTAAAAATATATTCAAAATCAAAATAGTTTTTCAAGAAAATACTTAACAATAATCCTAATTTTATTCCCTCAAATTACTAAAAAATATTAAAAAATAATTAGAGTTTTTATCAAAGGAAACAACTATATTAAATTAAATTATATTATTGTAAAAAATAAAAATAAAAAGGGGTATCAATTATGTTAATAAAAAAATCTATCAACAAACAACAGATTTACAATAGAGTTAAAAAGTATAATATTCATATTGCATATTTAGAAGGAATACTAAGCTTATTATATTGGGATGATAGAGTTACAATGCCAAAATTAGCAAATGAATACCGCGGAAAACAAATAGCAATCTTAACAGAATACATCCATAAATTAAAAACATCTAAAAAATATAAAAACCTCATAAATTTATTAGATGAAAACGATTACGAAAAATATAGTGAAGAGTGGGTAAATATTAAGTGGTGGAAATATTCTTATGAAAGATCATCTAAAATTCCCCCTAAATTAATGTCAAAACTCTCAAATTTAATCCCAATCTCAATAAATCGTTGGGAAAAAGCCAAAGAACATAAACCAACTTCCTTAAAAGACCCTTACTTAAAAGAATACATGAATTACTTAGAAAAAATAATAGAAATTAACAAAGAGTTTATAAGCTTATGGGGCTATAAATCCGAACCTTATCAAGCTTTACTTGAAAATTATGAATATAGTTTTATACCATCTGAAATAGAAAGTATATTTAATAATCTATTAATTAAAACAAAAGAGTTAATAAAAAAATATTACGATAAATCACAAAAAGTAAAAGATATACTAAAAGGAGATTTTGATATAAAAAAACAAGAGGAATTTTGTAAATTCTTAGTAAAATCAATAGGGTTTACTGAAGATTTCTCAAGATTAGATCCAACATCACATCCCTTTGCCACTTCTATTTCTCCCAAAGACATAAGAATAACTACAAAATATGTACAAAATGATATAGGTAATTCTATTTTTGGGACTTTACATGAATTAGGACATGCAATTTATGATTATAATTTACCTGAAGAGCACTTTGGACAACCTAAAGGAGATGCCATATCTTTAAGTGTCCATGAATCACAATCAAGATTCTGGGAAAACATAATAGGAAGGAGCATTAGCTTCTGGAACTATTTTTATCCACATTTATCAATTTACTTCGATATATTTAAAAATTACGATATTACCGATTTTGTAAAAGCAGCTAATAAAATAGATTTACAACCAATTAGAATAGAATCAGATGAATTAACTTATAACTTACACATAATCCTTAGATTCAATATAGAAAGGAAAATCTTTAATGAGAACCTTAAAGTTAAAGAAATCCCTGAATTATGGAATGATTTATTTTATAAATATTTTGATTATAAATTAAGCAACTATTCAGAAGGATTTCTACAAGATGTACATTGGGCAGAAAGCTTATTCGGATATTTCCCGACTTACACATTAGGAAACATTATAGCCGCTCAAATATATTACAAAATTAAATCTGAACTAAATCTAAATGAATTAATATCAAAAGGAGATTTTTCAAAAATAATAGAATACTTAAAAGAAAATATCCACAAACATGGAATGACTTACACAACTAAAGAACTCATACAAAAAATAACAAATAACAATATAGATTCCAATTACTTATACAATTATTTTGAAGAAAAATATTCTATTCTGTTTTAATAAAAAGCAACAAGTAGTTTTCATAGTGCTAGTTAGGTATAAAAAATTATCCAAACAAGCATTACAAAACAAATGAATAATACATTATATGGTATAAGCTATTTAAAATAAAACATCAATTATAATGAGAATAATTCCATAAAGTGGTGGATTTTATCTGTTATCAGAAATAATGTTAATAAAATGATTTTTTACTCAATATAAAATGAACCTCATGCTAAAAACACTATAAACCTAAAAGGTAGTTAAGCTAAAATGAAAGAAAATATAAATTACAGTATAAGCTCAAAAGTTATATTTTATACCTCTTTGTTCTTATCATTATTTGGCATATTAATGGTATATTCTTCAACTTTCAATATAAATTTTGTTATTAAACAAGTATTAGCTTTTTTAATAGGAATATTTATATATTTTTTTATAACATTAAATAAAAAACTAACTGTAGATTTAATAAAACAAAGCGTACCATTATTAGTGTTAGTTAATATTATATTACTAATATTAGTATTTACACCTTTAGGGGTAGAGGTAAATGGAGCAAGGGGGTGGATTAATCTTGGATTTATAACATTTCAACCATCTGAATTATCTAAAATAGTTATCATTTTATATACTGCATATTTTATAGAAAATAAAGTAGATATTTTAAAGGATTTTAAGAAAGGTTTTGTAGCTCCATTTATTATTATGTTAGTTCTAGCATTTTTAATAGAGATAGAGCCTGATTTAGGAAACGCTACGATAGTCGCATTCCTATTTTTAGTTACCATGTTTGTTGGAGGTACTCCATTATGGCATTTTATCCCTTTAATTACTTTCTCTTTTATTGCTTTTATTTTATTAGTTTTAACCAAAAGTTATAGAATAAAAAGGTTTTTAGCCTTTATTGATCCCTTCAAAGATCCGTTAGGATATGGATACAATATAATCCAAAGTTTAATAGCACACGCTAAAGGAGGAATCTTAGGAGTAGGATTCGGGAATAGCTTACAAAAACAATATTATCTTCCAGAAAAACATACTGACTTCATATATTCTATAATAGGAGAAGAATTCGGATTAATAGGTACATTAACTATACTGATTCTATTTTTTATTTTATTTTCAGTAGGGATTCATAATGCTTTAAATCAAAAGAATACATTTAGAAAATTAGTTTTATTTTCATTAAGTTTTATGATATTTTTTCAAGCAGCTGTTAATATAAGTGTAACTTTATCGTTACTACCAGCTACTGGAATAACATTACCATTTATAAGCTATGGAGGAACTTCTATGATAATTAACTGGTTAACTATTGCAATAATTAATAAAATAATAAACGAACCCCTAAATACTCAAAATCTTAATTTAAAAACAAAAATCATTTCTAATCTATAAAACATTTAATATGAATTTAAAAGGAATTTTATCAAAAACAGAAATCCAGATATTTATTTCAATTTTATTAGCTTTAATTTTAGGTTATTATTTCCCTAATTTTTCTAAAAATGTGAAATTCTTAGGAGATATATTCCTAAATTTATTAAAAATGTTAGTAATCCCTATAGTTATATTTAGTATTTCAACTTCTATACTAAATCTAAAAGATATAAATAAAATAAAGCTTATGGGAATATATTCTATTTTTTTGTATTTTCTTACAATGTTTTTAGCAGTTTTTGTATCTTTTATTTTTGTTTATCTAATTAAGCCAGGGGTTAATGAAAAAATAACCAATATTAAAACTGAAAATATTAACATAAATCAGCAAAATCTTTTTGATTTCATTACTAACTTATTTTCACCGAATATTTTTAAAAGTTTTGTTAATAATGATATTTTGCAAATTATAATTTTTGTTATTTTTATTAGCTTAGGAATGCTATATTTATCATACAATAATGAAAAAGTGTTTAATGATATTTTAAACATAATGAATTTTATAAATGAAACGCTAATATTATTAGTAAGATTTATAATAAGATTAGCACCAGTAGGTATATTCGCTTTAATATATAATGTAATAGCAATATATGGGTTTAGTACTATTTTTAGTTTATTTAAATATGTTTTAACAGTAATATTAAGCATACTTACACATGCATTTATAGTATTACCTTTGTTAGTTTATTTATTATCTAAAAATAATTTATATAAAACAATGAATGATATGAAATTAGCGTTATTAATAGCGTTTTCTACTTCATCAAGTGCAGCTACATTACCTACAACTATAGAGTTATCAATAGATAAAGCCAAAATAAAGAAAGAAGTAGCAGAATTTGTTTTACCCTTAGGAGCAACAATCAATATGAATGGAACTGCATTATATGAAGCAGTTGCTGCTATATTTGTAGCTAATTTATATGGAATGAGCTTATCAGGGTATGATATTTTAATGATATCGATTACTTCAGTTTTAGCGGCTGCAGGAGCCGCAGCTATACCATCTGCTGGATTAGTTACTATGTCAATTGTATTTACAGCAGTAGGGATCCCCTTAGAAGGTATTTCAATTATATTCATAGTAGATAGAATACTAGATATGTTTAGAACAACATTAAACGTCTTAGGAGATATTTCCGTTGCCCTTATTATCAATAAAATATTTACCCAAAAATCTTAATTATCTCCTTTGTTTAACTACTTTAACTATAAAGTAAATCATAGTAAAACAAACATAAAAATATACTTAAATAATAAAAACTAAAAAAAATAACACTGTTAAACATAAAAAAATAATTGTTTTTTTTAATTGATATAAATTAAAACTCTGAAATTAATATCTTTAAAAAATATATTTTAACAAAAGGGGGATTAGCAAAAAAACTCTCAAAAAGAGTATATTAATAAAAAGAAAACTATTAACTATAAAAAAATTAAAAGAGATATATAAAATAAGATTTAAGATACAAAATATTAATATCAAACCAAAGTCCCAACATCAAGACAACTATTAATCAAGACAACTAGTAGAAAGAACTTGTAAGAAAAGAGTATTTAAGATACTCTTTAGATAGTTGTTAAAAAAGTTTAATTTAGGTTTTGTGCTTTGATGCAAAGCCTATAGTTAGTCTAAACCGCCCTGCAAAGCGTAGGGCTAAGCTGATATAAAATAAATTGGCGGAATAAAATAGGTTTGCTAGAAGTTTAGAGTTTTATATATTTTTGTTAAATCAGGGTATCCCTTAACAGTAAACAAAGAATTATAATAAAAAGTGAGTAAATTACTCTTTTAATTATGTCCTTATTCTTTATTAGTTAATTTTTTTATTTTTTCTAAACTTAACTCTTGCTTCTAACCACAACTGATTAACTTTCCAAACCGCATTATTTATTGTTAAAACATTAATGTTAAAATTTTGGGAGTTTATTCATTACCCCCCTTTATTAACTTTTTATTACTTCATACTCAAAATTAATTACATTTTTATTTAATTTATCAAACTCTATCCCTACTAAATATATCTTTTGGTAATTCAAATATTTTCTATGATACTCTTTCTCTTTTATCTGTTTTAACGCTTTCCCTTTTTCTTTTTCTTTCTCTAACACCTTAAACTCCATTATAACGAAAGTTATATGAAATATATACACTAGTTTTTTTTCTACTACTACTGTTAAATCTATCCTCCCTTTTGATGTGTTATCTTCTATTATTACATTATATCCCGTTGCATATACTAATCCATATATCGCTGCTGCATATACATACTCATTTTTTAATACTTCATAACTTATTGTATTTATAAACACTTCTATTTGCTTTCTTATTTCTTCCAGATTCTCTTTTATTAATGCTAATTCTAATGGCTTTGTTATATATTGTTTATAATCTCTCGTTATATAAAACAATAACTCATTGTTAAATGCTTCTCTTACTTCTCTATTTGGATAATCTAATGTATACAAAACCTCTTCATTTTCATATTTATACTCTTCTTTTATAGTTAAATACCCAATTTGAAGCATTAATGCTTCTATGCTTATATATTCTATAACGAGAGATGTATTCTCGAAGTTATATGATAATATATCAAACTTCTCTAATATCTCTTCTGTATAATATCTCTTATACAAATATGGTAAATCAAAATCCTTTTGTTTTATTATTTTAAATAAAAACTCCGTTCTTCCTGTTTCATACCAATAATTCCTTATCTCCTTTTTATCTAAATATAACAACACATCAAACGGATTATATACTTTATTACTCAAAAAATTATATCCGTTATAACGAACGCAGTATGCGTGAGTTATATGAAATATAACGAACACAGTATGTGTGAGTTATATGAAATATACCACTCTTTTATCTCTTCTAAATTTACATCCTTTAAATACTCCTTAAAATAATTCTCTAATTCTTCTTGGGTATATCCACATATATTTCCATACCTCCTATCTAATGATATATCTTCTAACTGATTTAATCCACTAAATATTTTCATATAACTTCGGTATACCACCTCGTTATAGAGATACTTTTGCAAATTTACTAACCCCCGTTACTAGCACAAACTTTATATATTTATCTAATCCCTTTAATACTGAATAAAATCCCTTTAATATTTTTCTTACTTCTTCTGCTTGTTTTTTTTCTTCTATTAGATCTAATATCGGCTTATCATATTCATCTATTAATACCACTACCTGTTTTTTATATCTTTTGTTTAATTCTATTATTAACTTTTTAAAATTTCCTAGGATATCTTTTTCTTTATCCATTTCTATTTCATACTTTGTGTAATTCAGTTCTAATTCTTCTTTCATTCTTGTATATATCTCTGTATGTTCTTTTATATCTACGGAAAAATCTATTTTAATAACAGGATATTTTTCATCCCAATCCCATTTATCTTCTATATATAATCCTTTAAATAATTCTTTTTGAGATTCATATAAATATTCTATTGTTGATAATAATAATGACTTTCCAAAACGTCTTGGCCTACTTAAAAATATATAAATACCATTATTTACCAAATCGTATATATATCTTGTTTTGTCTACATATATATAATTTTCCTCTATTAATTTCTTAAAATCACTTACTCCTATTGGTAATTTTTTCATTAAAACCCCCTTTTTGAATAAGCATTTTTCTAATTAATAATTTAAATCAATTTTAAATATAATCCTGTTAAATAAAGGATTAATGTTTTAAATCTTTAATAAAATAATATAGGATAACTAAAAATAAAAAGGATTAATCTTTTAAATCTTTAATAAAATAATAAAAAATAAAAAGTAAAAAACTTTATAAAAATATGCAGGTAGGAATAATATGGTTAGGAAATATAGGTACAGCTATAGCAAATCTAATAGCAGAAAATGGATATAAAATAATTGGTTGGGAAAAAAATCCAGAAGTAGTTAATGAGATAAATACTAAAAAAATTAATTCAACTTATCTGCCAGGAATTAACTTAAATCCAAACATAATAGCAACTACAGAGTTAGAGGAAGTTCTAAACATTTCAGAAATTCTATTTATAGCCATCCCATCTATCTTTATAAACCAAACTCTAAAAAATATGAAAAATCGAATAAATACTAATTGTATAATAGTTAATTTAGCAAAAGGGATAGATAATACAACATATTTTACATCTTGTGAAATATTATCTAATTTATTTCCAAATAACAACATAGTTATGTTATCAGGCCCATCAATAGCTAATGAATTTTCTAAAAAGATGCCAACAGTAGTAGTATTAGCCCATAAAAATAAAGAAGTTTTACTAACAGTTTCCAAAATCTTAGAAAATGAATACTTTAGACTAAGATTTTCGGATGATATAATAGGAGTAGAATTAGGAGGAATCCTAAAAAATATATATGCAATAGGCTTAGGAATATTAGATGGGAAAAAAATAACTAGTATAAACTTTAGAGCAGTTTACTTAACAATGGCTTTAGAAGAAATGATAAAATTGGGAACTAAACTAAAAGCCAAACCAGAAACATTTTATTGTTTATCAGGCTTAGGAGACCTAATAGCTACCTCATTAAGCACCCACAGCCACAACAGAAAACTCGGAGAACTACTTGCTAATAACTTAACACTAACACAAATAAAAGAAAAAATGAAAACCCTACCCGAAGGATATAATACCTTAAAAATTATCCTAAATATCTCAGAAAAATACCATGTACCATTACCATTAGCTAAATCCATATGGGAAATAATTAATCAAAAATACCCTGTAGAAAAATTTATATCGTTATTCATAAAGGATTTCATAGAAAATAAATAAATTTACAATATTAAGTAAAGATGCCAAAATATGTAATAGCGATAGATGTAGGTACAACAGGTACCCGAGCAATAGCTTTTTCAAAAAATATAGAAATAATCACTAAATCTTATTATGAATTAAAACAATTCTATCCAAATCCTCTATGGGTAGAGCAAGACCCAATAGAAATCTATAAACAAACTCTTAAAGCACTAAAAGATGTAATAGATACAGTAGGAATAGAAAATGTAGAATGTATAGGAATAACTAATCAAAGAGAAACAACAATTTTATGGGATAAAGAAACAGCAGAACCAGTATATAATGCTATCTCTTGGCAATGTAAAAGAAGCCAAAGAATCTGTGAAGAACTGCAAGAATACAAAGACTTAATAAAACAAAGAACCGGACTACCATTAAACCCATACTTCTCAGCTACAAAAATCAAATGGGTATTAGATAACATAGAAACAGCTAAAATTAAATATAAGCAAAATAAACTACTTTTTGGAACAGTTGATAGCTGGATATTATATAACTTAACTAAAGGGAAATCGCATTTAACAGAATACAGCAACGCATCTAGAACCTTATGTTTTAATATCCATACCCTACAATACGATAAAGACTTATTAAATATCTTTAATTTAAAGGAAGAAATATTTCCGGAAATAAAGCAAAGCTCTGATTTCTTCGGATACTTAGATAAATCATTTTTTAATAAAGAAATACCAATAACCGGGATATTAGGGGATCAACAAGCATCATTACTAGCTAACATAGGTTTTAATTCAGAAAATATAAAAAATACTTACGGTACAGGCTTATTTATTTTATCATTAATTGATATCCCAATAATCCATGAAAACCTGATAACAACAATTGCATGGAAAATAAATAATAAGATACAATACGCATTAGAAGGTAGTATATTTGCTGGGGGAAATATCATAAAATATGTAAGAGATCAACTAAAATTAATAAAAAGTGCTCCTGAAACAGAAGATATTGCAAAATCTTTAGAATCTAATGAAGGGGTTTATTTTATTCCTGCATTAAGCGGCTTAAGCGCTCCATACTGGAATTCTAATGCTAAAGCAATTATCCTAGGTTTAACCTATAAATCTGATTATAGATACATAGTAAGAGCAGCACTAGAAGCAATAGCTTATCAAACTAAAGATTTAATAGAAATTTTTAAGAATACTCTAAATAAAGATTTTAAAGAATTATATGTAGATGGCGGTGCAAGTAGTAATAACTTTTTAATGCAATTCCAAGCAGATCTATTAAATATGAAAATAATAAGACCAAGTATAATAGAAACAACAGCATTAGGAGCAGCACTTGCAGCAGCACTATATACTAACTTTTGGGATATTAATTATTTCTTTGCTAATAAAAAAATAGATAAAATCTTTTACCCATCAAATAACAAAAACCTAGTTCAACAATACTATCAAACCTGGAAAAAAGCAATTAAATTTACCAATGAGTTTTATTCCGATTATCCTTAAAAATTAATTAATTAATTAATTTTTTTTATAATCGTTTGGTAAGAATTTTTTCTTATTTAAATTTTTCTCTATGTTATTTTCGATTTTTTTTATAATAGTTAAGAAAGTAGTAGTTTTAAAAGATAACTCTAAAATCTGACCTATATATATATCCTTAGGTAGTTTATCTTTTGGAAAATAAAAAAAACTTTTATCTTCAAAAACTAATTTAACATTATCAGAATTTATCTCAGAAACGACTACAATATATCTTACTCTAGACATAAATAGTAAATTATCCTACCTATTTGCCTTAAAATTATTGACATTAAAAATATATTTCTTGTATAATAAACAGAAGTTAGTTTATCTTATATTTTTTTTATTTATATAAATTTAGAACATACTGCTCATAAATTCAGAGAATTTTATTATGAAGAGTTTTATCTTTTAAAAGATATATATTTTTTAGAATATGCGTATTTTTGCTAACATTTGCTAAATTTTAATTAGATTATCAAAGATTCCAATGTTTCTATATTTTTCAAATCTGTGTTCTTTAGGATTATCAAGCTTTAAAGCTTTCTTCAAATAGTAAATTAGAGTATGTTTTATATTATCAAAAGTATAGTTTAAATCTTTATGAGCGCCTTGTAAAGGTTCTTTAATGATTTCATCGATAATATTTAAGGATAGCAAATCATAAGAAGTAATTTTAAGCTGTTTAGCAGCTAAAGGAGCTTTAGAAGAATCCCTATATAATATGGAAGCAGCACCTTCTGGAGAAATAACAGAATACCATGCATTTTCTAACATTACTACAAAGTTAGCGACATTTAAAGCCAAAGCTCCTCCAGATCCTCCTTCAGATAAAATTAAACTAATTACAGGTATATCTAAATCAAATAACTTAGATATAGCTTTTGCTATAGCAATAAATTGACCTCTTTGTTCAGCAACATCCCCAGGATAGGCACCAGGAGTATCTACTACAGTTATTAAAGGGGTTCTAAAATTATTAGCTACTTCCATAACTCTTATAGCTTTATAAAACCCTTCAGGATTAGGCATCCCGTAATTTCTTTTTATTCTATCTTGAGTATTTTTACCTTTAGAATGCCCTAATATGAAAACTGGATATTCATTTAATTTAGCTAATCCACCAACAATGGAAAAATCATTATAACCCATTCTATCTCCAAATAACTCATAAAAATCTTCAAAAACGTTATTAATAAGATCTTCAAATACTGGTCTTTTTGGATGTCTTGATAACTGTACTCTATGATAAGGATGTAAATTATTAAATAATTCTTCTTTTATTTTTTGGGCTTTTAATTCTAAGATTTCCAGTTCTTGGGGATTAACTAATTGTCCTTTTTGTTTTAGTTCCCTTAAAGTTAATATCTTTTTATCTAATTCATCTAAGAATTTTTCTATTTCATATAAATCCCATAATTCTTCCATAATTATTTAATTTCCCTATTTAATTAATTTATTTTTTACGCTTTCAGTTTTTGATTTTATTCTATTATTTCCTTCTCTTATATCCATTTTAATTAATATACTTAATCTAGGTTGTTTATTTTTTTTAGATTGTATATATTTAACAACATTATTAACTGATTTTTCAATAATATTTAAGGAATCTTTAAGTTCATTAGTTTCAAAGATAGTCCCCATTGCAGTTATTTCATATTCAAGGTTATTAATTTTAGATTCATTATCAATAATTTCGACAGCTTTAGCTACATATTCACTTACACTTTCAGATTCCCCTATTGGAGTTATACTAATAAATGTTATACAACTCATAATTTCCTTTTTATATTTAAAATTCCTATATTATTTGAGCTTTTTAATTATTAATTGATACTTTAATTAATTACTCAGTATGGGAGAAATTCTTTTTATAAAAGATGGATCTAACATATTTCCTAGTTAATTCAGGGTTTATAACTAATTTATCATCATAATATCCACAAAATTGGCATACAAAATGTGATAATTTAGGATTTCCGCAATTAGAACAAATAGAGCGAGAATAATTAGGATATCTATTTAGATCTATTTTTTCAGCGTTATTTCTTCTATGTCTAACTCTTGAACGAGATAATTTAAATTTAGGATTTGCCATAGTTATTAATTTAATATCCGCTGGGAATTTATATTCCGCTTATCCCAGCAAGCGGATTTCCAATTTTTATTTTTATTCTTTATTTTCTTCTTCAATTATATAATCAACATGCTTACTTCTTCCATATAATCTTATTATTTCTTCATTTTGATGATTATAGTAATTAATATAATCGTCAATAACTTGTAATATATGAGATATAAAATTAGTAGGTAAATGAGTTTTTCTCCAATTAAAATTATAGGCACTATAAACTAAATCTTTAACATTATCAGCATTAGCTCCCAATCCAAAGTTATATAAAACCCAAAAGAATATATTATATTTAACACCCGTAGGTACTTCATCACTTTGTATCATTTTAGCAGCGGTGGATATAATTTCAGCCGGAGAAAACTCTTTTAATATTTTATTTTGGGCCCATTCAGGGTAATGACTATTTCCACCAGCCGCATATAAAAATAACTTTTCTAATGGCAATTTTATATCTTCTTTATAAATATCATAAATTAAATTATATTTATCCATAATACTTTTAAAATTAATTATTTTTTTTATTGTTTTTTAGTTTAATAAATTTACTTACCATTTAAAGTGAGCGAAGGCTCTGTTAGCTTCAGCCATTCTATGAACATTTTCTCTAATTTTCATAGCTTTTCCACCGTTATTGTAAGCTTCGATTATTTCATCCACTAATTTATCAACCATTGGTACACCTTTTACATCGCGAGTAACTTGAAGGATCCACCTCATAGCCAAAGTTTCAGCTCTATCTTCTTCTACTTCAACAGGAACTTGATAAGTAGCTCCTCCAACACGCCTTGGTCTTACTTCATATATAGGTTTTAAATTATCAATAGCTTTATTAAAAACTTCCAATGGATCTTTATTAGTTTTTTGAGCTATTTTATTTAGTGCTGTATAAACGATTTTTTCAGCTAAGGATTTTTTACCATCCCACATCAATTTATTAATAAACTTTTGTAATCTAACGCTCCCATATACACTATCAGGTTTTATTTCTCTTTTTTCTGCTCTTTTTTTACGCATATAAAAACTCACCTTCTTGTTTTTTATTATCCTATAATTATTTTATTCTACTATTTAATAAAATCCCCTTTTAAATACTACAAAAAAAATGTTATAAAAGTAAAAAATAAAACATTTAAGTTATATCATCAATAAAATCAGAAAATCCTTTGGATATTAGTTTAATTAAATTAACTTGATAAGTTCTAATCATTGATTTAATTTTATTAATATTTTCAAGGATTTCAGGGTTTAAGGAGATATTAGCAAAAGTATTTACTAAGAACTTATCTATTTTATTTTTTTCAGCTTCAGTAATAAGAATATTAATAGCTTTATTATAATTAAAACCCGGTCTGTATGGCCTATCTAATACCAAAGCATCAAAAATATCTGCTATTGTTATAATCCTACTATATAATGGTATTTGATTATCTTTGTAATTAAATGGATATCCACTTCCATCTAATTTTTCATGATGTAATTGTGCTACATCTATTATCTCTTTAAAAAAAGGATATATAGGTAGTAATATATTTTTTAATTCTTTTACATGAAGCTTTATTATTTCAAATTCCTTAGGAGCTAATTTCCCTTTTTTTTCTAATATACTGTCATTAATTAGAATCTTACCTATATCATGGATAGAAGCCGCTTTATAAATTAAATCAATTTCATCAATAGATAAATTAATTTCCTTAGCTAAATAATAACTAAAATAGGCTACCCTATTAGAATGATCAAAAGTATATCTATCTCTACGCTCTAAAACATCTACAAATAAATTAAGTAATTCTAATACCTCTTCATTTACATTCTCTAAGGTTTTCAAAACTTTATAAAATATTAAAGTAATTAAAATTACTATCAAAAATAATTCCAATCTTAGTAGATAAGTATAATATAGAATTACCACCATAAAATAAAACCAACTCAAACTAATAATAAATAAAAAAGAGTCAATTTTTAGATTATGAATTATTTTTTTTTGCTGAATTAATAAACTAAAAATATAATCATTTAAACTTATTTTTTTAACAATAATATCGTATAAATAAAATATAAAATTCTTTAAAGAATAAAATAAAACAATAAAAATAAGTAAAAATAAATAAAAATTGTTAATACTATAAAAATATGCCATAAAATAAAAAACAATAAAAAATGATAGATTATAAATAATTATTTCTAAAATAACCGCAGTAATTTTATCTAAATTTTTTTCATTTTGTATTAGATGAGCTTTATCAGTAAATATTTTACTTTTTTTACTATTATTCTTAAAATAATTAACTTTTGTAGCTTTTTCAAAAATAAGATAAATCTTAATAGCTAAAACTAATAATAAAGATAAATTTACTAAAACAAAAGTATAATAAACATTATTAAAAAGAGAAATAAAAATAAAATAAACTAAAAAAAAATTTAAATCCAACTTCTTATTATATATTATATACATTTTAACACGAAGGAAATAAAAAAATACTAAAAATATTAAATCAATAATAGCTTTGTAAATATTATTTAATAATAAATTATTAGCTAAAAAAATGAAAACAAAAATAAAATAAAAATTAATCAAGAAAATATTTTTTAATTCCCAAAATAATTTATTCATAATAAATTAATGATTTGTTTTTCTAGCTCTTGGATAGTAGAATCATTAATAATGATTTTATTAGCTTTTTTAGCTTTAATAGTTTGCGGTTGCTGGGAATTTATAATACTTAAAGCTAACTCATAAGGAATCTTATCTCTATTAACTAACCTATCAACTGCCATATAAATCGGAACATAAACTAACCAAACCTCATCAAATAAATACTCTAAATTAGCCTCATATAATAAGGGAACTATTATAAACACTTTTTTATTTTGCGATTTCTTACTATACTTTTTTACTATCTTTTTTATTTTTTTTATTACAATAGGATGAATAATATTCTCTAAATCTTTTCTTCTATTTTGATCATTAAAAATAATATTTTTTATACATTTTTTATTAATAAAAACTCTTTTAGAGGTAGTTTTAGTACATTCTGGAAATAATTTAGCAATCTGTTCTCTTATTTTTTTATAAACTCTTTTTTTGTATATATCTTTTACAAAATCATCTACATCAAATACTATATAATCATATTTTTCAAGGATTTTTTTGAGTGTGCTTTTTCCACTCCCAGCTATCCCCGTTACCCCTATTATCATATTTCTTTAAAATATTATTTATGTTTGTAATTTTATAGCTTTATCAGATAAAAATATCGGAATCTCTTCTATAATAGGATATAATAGCTTACAATTATTACATTTATAGCCATTAATTTCTTTACCTTTTATCTGCTTCAATAACTCATCATTAGTATCAATATCAAATAAATAATTTTCTACAAATTCTAAATCTCCTTTACACTCTGGACAACATAATATTTCTAATAACTCTATATACTTATTTTTATCCATATTTTTATTACTTTAGCCAAGTATTTATATTCCGCTTTAGTACCTTAAAAGTACTCTTAGCTTATTAGTACCTTAAAGGTACTCTTGGCTTAGCGGATATTTTATTATAATATTCTATATTTTTTTTTATCTACTTCTTTAAAATATTAATAATTTAAAATATTTTATTACTTGATATACTTAGCTTTTAGAAATTTATCCCCTTTTTAAAATACACTTTATAATATAAAAAACTACAAAATACTAAATAAAACTAATATGAAAGTTAAAAAAAATAAGATCAAAATATGATTTATAAATTTCAAAGTAAAATCGCACAAAACTAAAAAAAATTTTACTAAAAACAATACAAAATAAAACCCAATATACCCTTTTAAGTTATCTAAAAATTCTGCCCTATTTAATAATTCTTTATTTAATAATTCATTTTTAACAATATATAATTCATTTAGTAAAAAAGTCCAAAATTCAGTTATCTTTAAATTTAAATATATTTTAATCTCTCTGATAAAAACTTTAAATAAAAAAGTCAAACCAACAATCAAAAATAACAAAAATATTAAATTAAAAAACAAAAATGAAGATATAAAATAGAATAACTTATATGCAGCTAAAAAAACTAAGAAAATTATAATATAAGATAAACTAAAAATAAAAAAAAACCATCCCAATGAAATGAACATAACAACATTTGAATATAAAAATAAACCCATATTTTTATACTTATCTCTAAATATACTTTTTTCTAAATATTCTATATGATGAATAATATTATTTATATCTTTGGAAAAATCTTGAATTTTTATAACTTCTTTAAAATCATTTGCTTTATTTAAATCATTTAATACCATATAGTTCTCTTTTATTAAATCTTTAAATCCCATTAATTTTCCCCCTTTTTATTATAATTATAATTTTAACAAAAAAATTCCTTAAAAGATTTATAATATAATTATAAAAAATAAAATCATAAAATCAAAAATAAAAATTCAAAGAGAAAAATGAAAATAATTGTAAAAAATCTTCATTCTAAAAAATATTCACTATAAAAGAAAAAAACAATTCCCAAAAAATAGTAAATAAAAAATTGAACTAAATAATTTCTTTACCCAATAAGCCCTATATAATAAACTATAATTTAAAAAATTATTAAATTATTTAAGTATTTAAATCATTTAGGATAAGAACTAATTAATTCAATTGAATTTTCAGTTATTAATATTAGATCTTCTATTCTAATACCACCAATATTTTCAACATATATGCCTGGTTCAATTGTTATAATATTTCCTACATTTAAGTAGTTATTAGAAGCAAAAGATAGTGAAGGTAATTCATGTATTTCTAAGCCAACTCCATGACCTAATCCATGAGTAAAATAATTTTCTAATTGGTATTTTTTAAATATCTCTACCGCTTTATTAAATGCTTCCTTAGCAGGTAATCCTACCCTTATAGATTTTATTGATTCTAATTGAGCTTCCAAAACTATATTATATAATTCTTTAAATTTTGGATTATTACCAAAACAAAAGGAACGAGTAATATCACTATGATATCCTAAGTAAGTTGCTCCCATATCTATTATTACAAAGTCATTTTCTTTTAAAATAGTGTCTTTTGGAGTGTAATGAGGAAATGCTGTATTACTCCCAAATGCTACAATAGGTTCAAAAGCTAGGCCTCCTCCTAGATCATTTATCCTTTGTTTTATATAGAAAGAAACTTCTGATTCTTTTACCCTTGAAATATTATTTTTTAATAATTCTTCAGTTTCTTTTAGTACAATTTCCGTTATTTCCATAGCTTTTTTTATTAATTGAATTTCATTTTCTTCTTTAATTGCTCTAATATTTTCAACAAGGAAATAAGTAGGGATTATCTTAAAATGTTCTTTATAAATTAAATAATTACTAAGAGTTAAATTATGAGCTTCTACAGCTAACTTTGTAATGTTTAGTTCTTTTAAAAGTTTTATTAAACTACTAGATAATTTAGTTTTATCATTAGCTTCTATTATATTAGTATTTATTGCTTCATTTTTAGCTCTTAAAGTATATCTACCATCTACTATTAAATAATTTTCATCATTTGTAATAACTAAGATCCCTGTGCTTCCACTAAAATTAGATAAATAATAAAAATTTAACCTATTATTAGTTATAAACGCATCAGCACCTAATATATTTAATTGCTCTTTTACTTTTTGAATTCTTTTATTATATATCTCATTAATTTTATTTTCAGTAGTTTTTAGCATTTCAAATCACTCCTTACTAAGTTTTTGATTACAGGTAATATGGTATCAATTGTTTGGATGGGGTCTTTTTTTATTCTAAATCCTGCAGCTAAGTTATGCCCTCCCCCCCCAAAACTTTCTGCTATTTCTCTTATTGGAATCCTTCTTGATCTTATACTAACTTTAGATTTACCTTTTTCTAGTTCTAATACATTAAAATATATCTCTGTTTCATCCAAGTAATCTAAATTTTCTATAATATTATTCACATCTTCTAAACTTAAGTTAAGTTTTTCTAGATCACTTTTTAATACGTAAGAATACGCTATTTTATCTTCTATTTTTAACCTACTGTAAAAAATTGACAATAATTTATATTCATTAATTGATTTTTTATTAATATCATAAAAAATGTTGCTCCAATTTACTAAGTTTCTCAACTCAGATAATATTTTTAAGGATTTTGAAGTTAATGAGGAATATTTTAGGTTTCCTGTATCTGAAATTATTCCCATAACTATATAATGAGCTATTTCTTCATCTATATTTATTTCTGTATCTACTATGATATCATATAATGCTTCATTAATTGAGCATGCACTCGTATCTACATAGTAATAATTTCCAAATAGATCATTAGAAGCATGATGATCAAAATTTAATATTATTTTTTCCTTAAATATTGTTTGGGAATCATTATTTTCAATTTTAAGAGCTTCTAAAAATCTCTTGTAATTACCTGTTTCAATAGCTATAATACAATCAAATTCTGATAAATTGACTTCATTTACTATTTCATTTTCTTCAAAATTAAATATATTTTTAAAAAGAGTATTAATTGGATCTTTAGAGTATAGTATAACTTTTTTATAAAAATAATCTTTAAGGATTTTTTTTATAACTTTCATTGCAGCTAAGCAGTCTATATCCGGTGAAGGATGGGCTACTAGTAAAACGTTTTTTACTCTTATAAATAATTTCCTAAGATAATTTAAGGAGATATTAGATTTTAACATGATTTTACCTCCACCCACTATTAAAATATTTATATTTTTATAACTACTATATACATCCTGTTTTTAATGGGTCATATTTAAGATAACTACTAGTAAATAATTGGATAATATAGCTTTTATACTTATCTATTAGTTTTAACACTCATTAATATCAGACAACTTTATTTTATTAAATACAATAAGATTATCTGCTTATTTTCTTATAAAAACATTCTTAATTCAAAAGTTCATATATTTCTTTAGCTATATAAATTTTTAATAAGTTTTCTTCTTTTTTTATATTTATTACTCTTATTTTATTATCATTTAAGATTTTCATAAAATCTTTTATATTATCTTTAGATATTTCAGTTGGTATTTCTATTTTTTCTAGGATTTTTTCATTATTATTTTCGTTATTATTTTCATTAGCAATTAAATAGCTAAAATTTATTTTATCTGAAATAATTATTTTAAAATCAAAATTTTTTAAATCTTCATCTTTTTCAATTATTGTTAAAACTATTTTTAAAGGTAAAGATATTAGAGAATATATCTTTTTATCTATTGATATGAAACTATTTCTTAGCATATCATTTATAAAGAATAGATTATTACGTTTATAAATCATGTTATAAATTAAATTCTAAAATTAAATTATACTAAAATTAAATTATACTAAAATTACATTCTGAAGATAGCATAATTGGTATCTAAGAACGGCTTATTAAGTGATATGGATATTAGCTTTGCTAAGATATTTCTTGTATGTATTGGATCTATTATTCCATCATCCCAGAGTCTTGCACTACTATAATATGCACTTCCTTCGTAATTATATTTTTCTATTATTTTAGCTTTAAATTCTTCTTGTTCTTCCTTTGACATTTCTATTCCTTTTGATTTTAATTGTTGTATTTTTACTGTTAATAAAGTTAGTGCAGCTTGTTCTCCTCCCATAACAGATATTTTGGCATTAGGATACATAAATAAGAATCTCGGATTGTAAGCTCTCCCACACATAGCATAATTACCTGCTCCAAATGAATTACCTACTATTATTGTAAATTTAGGGACATTAGAGTTAGCAACTGTATTTATCATTTTAGCTCCGTCTTTAGCTATCCCTCCATGTTCGTATTGCTTACCTACCATAAATCCCGTTATATTCTGTAAAAATATTATTGGTATTTTTCTGCTATTACATAATTGTATAAAGTGAGCACCTTTTAAAGCAGATTGGGAAAATAATACTCCATTGTTAGCTACTATCCCTACTAAATATCCCCATATTCTTGCAAATCCAGTAACTAAAGTTGAACCATATAATGGCTTAAACTCATGAAAATAACTGCCATCCACTATTCGTGCTATTAATTCTCTAATATCAAAAGGTTTTCTTAAGTCTTTTGGGATTATGCCGTAAATTTCATCTGGATCGTAGTAAGGTTCTTCTGGTTCTTCTTGGGGATAATCATATTTTTCTATTTTCCCTAAATTTCTTATAATACTTCTAGTTATCATTATAGCGTGTTCATCATTATAAGCAAGGTAATCTGCTACACCTGAGATTTTAGTATGTACTTCACCTCCTCCTAATTCTTCTGCGCTAACTTCTTCACCTGTTGCTGCTTTGACTAAAGGAGGACCGCCTAAGAATATAGTTCCTTGATTTTTAACTATAACTACTTCATCACTCATAGCCGGAACATAGGCACCGCCTGCAGTACAACTACCCATAACTACTGCTATCTGTGGGATCTTGTTTGCTGACATTCTTGCTTGGTTGTAAAATATCCTTCCAAAGTGTTCTTTATCTGGGAATACTTCTGCTTGTAATGGTAAAAACGCTCCCCCAGAATCAACTAAATATATACAAGGTAGGTTATTTTCTAATGCTATTTCCTGAGCTCGGATATGTTTTTTTACAGTCAATGGATAATATGTTCCTCCTTTTACTGTTGCATCATTAGCTATTATCATTACTTCCCTGTTTTCTACTACTCCTATTCCTGTTATTATTCCAGCGGATGGTACTTCTTCTTCATATACGTTATATCCCGCTAAAGTGGATAGCTCTAAAAATTTAGTACCCTTATCTATTAATAACTCTATTCTTTCTCTTGCTAATAGTTTTCCCCGTTGTTTATGTTTTTGTTTAGCTTCTTCTGACCCACCTGATTTTATTTTTTCTAATATCTCATAATATTCTTCTACTTTTGATTTTAAATATTCATAATTTTCTTTATATTCACTTGAATTTTTATCTATTTTTGATTCTATTCTATTAAATTCTAACTCTTTAATCATATTTTTATTATTGTTATTTTTTTATTTTTTATTATAGTTTATATTTTATTATTCTACTTTTTTTATTTGTACTCCTTTATAGTAATGTTTTAATATAAATAAGTAGTTATAAAAATTAGCAAGATAATTAGCACCGAATTGGCACATCCCTACACCATGCCCAAATCCTCTACCTTCAAATATAAATTCATCTTTTGTTTTTGTTATTTTTTCTATGAAATTAGAAGGAAGTAATGAATAGTACATATCTTTGGAAAATAAATAAATAGCATCATCTTTATATCCTATATATTTATAAATACTATTACCTTTTTTTGAAATTATTATTAATTTATCAATTCTTTGGCTTTTATTTTTTTCTAAAATAATATTATAGATGTTCCCTTGATATTTTTGATTGAGAATAAATGGAATAGTATTAGATAAAATTGTATCTAATTCTTTCTTAGTAAATTTTATTTTCCATTTAAATAGTTTAGAATCTTTACAGTAGGCATTGTCTATGTTATCTTTATAATCTTTAGTTGATCTTAAATATGGGATTTTATTATTAAATACGTCTTCGCTGTTTGCAGTTATTCCTCCGCAAGTAGAATGATATAAAGCATCTATTGGAATATTGTTGTAAGTAATTATCAGATTATGAGTAAGAATAGAGGCTAGATATCCTTTAAATGACTCATTGTATTGTCCGTTAAATGCTTGGCAATGAGGTTTATTACATAAGTTGTAATTTCTATGCCGATTATATTTTAGACTTTTAAAAGCATAGGTTCTAGCAGCTATTGCTTGAGCTTTTAATGCTTCTAAATTAAAACTATCTGGCATCTCACTTATCACTACATTACTTATATAATTATCCATACTAAGCTTTATTATTAAAGTTTCATCTTTTATTAAAATTTCATTAAAATAATAAGAACTTATTTCTTCTATCCCATTTTGATAATTTAATCTTATAAATAAAATTATATTGTCTTCTCTAGATATGCTAAGTATCTTATTATTATTTTGTAATTCATTTATTATGAAATTATTATTAAAAAATCCATCTGAAATATATTTAAAATTTGTTAAGTTATTTTTTCCTGTTAGTCCTATTAAATTAAATTCTTTTAGTTTTGTTATATTTATATCTTCTAAACCTATGCTTATATAAATTTGTTTTTTGGATTTTCTTTCTTTTTGAATATCATCCAGATTTTGAATATCTATTTTTTGTTTAAATAGGTATTTATTTATAAAAAAATGATACTTTGATTGTTTTAATAGTTTTGAAAATATGAATTCATTGCTAAAAGCTAATTCATGAGGTTTTATTATTAAAAATATATTAAAATTTTTAGGATCTATTTTATTACTTATTTTTTTATTAAGAATTAGGTTTATTAAGTCTATATTAAAGTTATATATATAAGGATTTGAGTAGTTTTCTATTGAGAATGTATTTTCGGATAAGAAATATATGTTATTGTTAATTTTAACCAAAAATGGGCTATTATCTGCTAAACTTGATAAGATTTCATAATTAGAAATTAATTGTAAATTTACTGAATATTTTCTTGATAATAATATTTTATTTGGATAATCTTTAAAGAAATTACTATTAATTTTAAAATAAACTTGATTTATGGAATTAAAGTCAATATTAGCTATATTAAACAGTTCATAAATTTTTGGATTATTTTTTTGGTAAAATTTGTTATAAATTAGGCTTTGATATACAAAAAGAATTTTTCCATTATTATCTAAGTATTCCTTAAATTTTAATATAACATTTATAGGTAAAACTCTACAGTCATTTACTATTAATAAATCTATATCTGAACTATCTAATAAATTTAAACTTTTATCAGTTATGATTATGTATTTTATTTTATTCAAATGTAGGAATTTTTCAAGAAAATAAAATTCTTTTAGATATCTTCTGTTTAAATAATAAAACGTATTGTATGAAAAAAAAATCCCTATTACATAAGTATCTTTGTTTTTCTGATAATTTTGGATGCTTTTATTATATAAAAAATTAAAAGTTTTTTCTGAAAAAATATCATAAAAGTATATAATAAAAAATAAAAAAAATATTAAAATAGAAAAAAATGAAAGTTTTATTATTTTAAAAAATAAATTCATTATAAGTATTTTTGTGTAAATTATTGTTATTAAAGGCTTTTAATTAGGAACATGATAGGGGAAAATATGGACAAAGCAATAACTGCAGCAATAATTCCAGCTAATGCTGACATTATGGGCTCTAGTAGTTTATTTATTGTATCTAATGAAGTATTAGCTTCAAGTTCAGCTAACTCTGCTAATTTTTTTAGTATTTTAGGTAATTCTCCACTCTCTAATCCTGAGTTTATCTGTTTTATGTACATAGGTTTAAAAGCTTCATTATAATTCGGTATTTCTATTAATTCCCCTTTTTTAGCTTTATCGTATAATTTAGAAAAGAATGTTGAAAATGGTTCAACAGTTTCATGTTTTAAAATCAAAAAAGTATTTAAAAAATTTAATCCACTTTCTAAACTAACTGCCCATAAGTTTAATACTAAACTTAAATAAGCATTGTATATGGCATTACCTAAAATGGGTACTTTAAATACATAATTATAAATTTCTTTTTTATTGAATACTATTAGGTTTTTTAAAATAAAATAAAATATTAAAATTGTAATAATAAAAAAAACTAATAATTTTAAATCGAATATGGATGTTAGGATACTAAGTAATTTAAAAGTTAAAGGCTCAGAGATTCCTAAATCTATGTATAAATTTTTAAACGAAGGAATTATTAAATTCTTAAAAATTAATAATATAAAACTTATAACTAATAAAAACAAAGCAGGATAAATTAAGGATTTTGTTAAATTATTTTTAGTTTCTATTTTTCTTTGAAGTATTGCTTCTATTTTTTTTATAACATAAGGTAGATTTTCTGTTTGCTCCCCGATTTTTAATATTGACAATTCAATTCCATCGAGAATTTTGGCTTTTTGAAATGCATTAGATAAGGTGCTTCCTGTTGTAACCAGCTTTTTTAAATTAATAAAATTTTTTTCATATTTTTTAAAAGTTTGAATACATATATCTAAAGAGTATCCTAATGGGATTCCGCTTTCTATCAAAGTTCTAAATATCATCAAGAAATTTAGTCTTTCTTGATCATTTAGCATATATTTTATATTTTGAAAATAATAAAAAAAAACCTTTTAAAATTAATTAGTAATTAATAGTTAAAATCAATTGCTATTATTCTATCAGTATGGATATTGAGTAAATCAAGTGGGTCAATATATGCTAATCTCTTATCATTTATATAGTATTCTTTTAATCCTGTAGTTTCAGAAATAGAACTATGTATTCCTCCATAGATATACATTTTATCTATAGAACCACTATTAATTAATGATAATTTAGAATTATTATTATACATTGCTACATATTTACCACAAAGTATTATATAAGGATTAGCATCATTAAAATTAGAACCATCTATATTTATATTATTTGTTACTAAAGTAAATAAATTGTTATTATTACTAACTTTTATATTATCTGGAGTAATTTCAGTAGGGATTATTAAGTTATTATCACTTATATTATTAGCAGTTTCTTCATAAAGGATATGTCCTTTTATTGTGGTAAAATAACTCTTGTCTGTTATTAAGTATATTTTTTCTTTTATTATTCCATTGTTTGTAGATAGATTATTATCAGTTCCTATAATGGGATTTGCGAACACTAATATATATATTAAAGAGTTTTGCGTTTTGCAAATTATGTAGTTGTTTCCTCTTTTTAGAAATTTATATACGTAATTTGAAGAAGGATTAAGGGTAATTGTAAAAGTATCTCGGTTTCTATTATCATTTATCAAGTTTGTAATTTCAGCTGCTAATTGCCTATCATTAGTTATTAAAGTATCATTTTTTTATTGAACTCAAAATTTTGAGGATATCTTACTAAAGTAAAGCTAGCTTTTAAATCGTCATTATACTTAATTTCTATTTTTTGGTTATTATGATTTGCTTCATCAGGTTTAAATAGTATCGTCGGTTCGGAATTTGATTTTTTAACTATTAATGCTCCTTTTGTATTTAATTCTACATCATTATTTGGAGTTTCATATAATTGTTGCATAACTATTGCCAAAAAATTATTATAATATGTTATTGGATCTAAATCTACTCTATATAGTTTTTCTGTATAGTTTTTAGTTATCTCTTTATCTGTTATTTGAGTATATATTGGATTTCCATATGAATCAAATGTTACCCTATATGGTTGAGTATTATATTTTAATAGTAAGTTATTAAATATTTTTATATTTGTTTGTTCTATATCTATCCTATCAGCTAGAAAAGTTGTGTTAGAATAGTATGAACTATTGTTAAAGTAATAATTATTATAATTTGTAGCTAATTTATTATAATTGCCAATGTTGATTTTGTATAAAACTATTGCTTTAGCTAATAAAGAATTATTATTATCTAATATTTTTACGTAAATATGCTGTCCGTTTATATTTTTTATTTGATATTTATAGCTTTTCCCTTTATATGGGATATTACCAGTATCTTTTGTGTAGTCTTGGCGGTATATATTTGTAGCTATTAGTATTAAACTTTTTAAGTCTGAAGCTCTTTTAGATTTTCTTATTAGTTCTTTTGTTGTTCTTATATCTGAAGAAACATAATTAAATAAGATTATACTAAAAAAAGATATGAATAAAGTAAATAAAGTAAGCCATAAATATAAATAAAATCCTTTTTTATATTTTATCATTTTATCTCTCCCTGTTTATTAAAGTATAAAAATTTTTGTTAAAAAAAAATTAATAAATAATTACAAAGATGTTAAAAATTTAATAAATTATATAAATGTAATAATTATTTAGATAAATAATTTATTATTTTATCGGTTATAGGAAATCCTGATTTTAATTCAAAACCAACAAACATTGGAGCAGGGTTTATATCTAAAAAATAATATTCATTACCTATTCTTTTAAAATCTAAAGCACAAAATTTCAAACCTATATATCTTGAGAATTTTATAATTGAATTAGCTAATGAATTAGGGATATCTATTACTTTTATTTCTTGTATATTTTGTTTTTCTCTATAATCTAAGTCGTCAGTTATTAAATGTAAACTTATAATAGTTTTGTACCCTATTAGAAATATTCTAATTTCTTGACCAGGTATTCTTTCTTGTATAATATAAGTCTTATAATCTAGGGTAGATTTAATTTTTTCCAATTGTTCTTGATTTAATAGTTTTACTGTATCCCCACCCGCTACTGGTTTTATAACTAATTCTTTGTTTTTATTTTCTTTATAAAATTTTATTATACTTCTAATTTTATTTGAAACAAAAGTAATTGGTATTTTCATGCCAAATTTCCTAGCTAAAGCGTATGTATATGGTTTATAAAAATGTATCCAGAATGTTGAAGGAGAGTTAACTACTTTTGCGCCGTTTAAATCAGCTATATTAACCAATGAATATAAAAAAGAATAGTAATTTCTATAACTATGGAATTTTTTTTCATCTGATGAGTAATTAAAAGGATTAAAAGCATTAATAAAAATAGCTCTTATGAAAAAAGAAAAATTGGAATCTATTCCTATATAATTTCCCATTTTAACTTTGTTTATTCCATCTGTTAAATATATAAGTGATTCATATTCTAGCGGAAATTTTCTAGTATCTATAAAAATAGTATTTATTCCTTTTTCTTTTGTCTTTTCATAAATATAATTTGCATTATAATCCTCTCCATCCGCTATAAATATAATTTTTTTATTCTCCTTTTTAATCATAATCTAATTCCTCTATTTTGATATTTTCTATTTCTATCTTTTCTTTTCTATATTCCTGTAAAATATAGTACTTATCATCTTGAATTTTATTTAATAATTTAAAAACTTGATTAAATACTTTTAAAACTTTTTCATCGTTTTTTATAATATCTTGAAAATTAAATTCCTTTATTTTTTCTATGTCAATATTTTCTAAACTATTTTTTAAGTCTTTTAGTGATAATAAAGAATATTTTATTGCTTTTTTTATAATACTTGGAAAAGGGATGTTAATTCTTGTATTTGAATCTTGTATAGATAAATCTAATTCATTAATCCAATTACTCAGTGCTATATGTACTAAATCTATCGAAGTTTCATTATTATTATACAGCTCTATTAATTTTAGTAATTGATTTAAAAAAGGAGAATTTCCTTTTAACTTGTATTCCCATCTAAAATTACAATCTGCACAATAAAAAGTATCATCTTCTTCAATTTCAATTAAATTAGTACATAATATGCATATATTTTCACTAGACATTTTTAATATTCTCCTTTTTGTAATTTATAAGATTATTTCTTAATATTTTATAAAAATTATTCAGCTTCTGGGAGATAAGCGTGTTCTATTCTTGTTGAATTATTAGCTGACATACTTCTAGGCATGCTATCGGTGTAATTTTGCCCTGGTACTGGTCTACCTTTCACTGGTGGTGGGCCACTAATTATAGGATCTTGAGCTATAGGTGAAGGATTTATACCTACCCCTATACCTATATTTCTTCTTATTTTATCTAACAGTTGTTTTATTAATACTAATAACATATGATAATCATTATTTATAGGCGGTATATCTCTAATATTATCGTCACCTTCTTCACCAACTGCAAATGTTGTTTCCCCTAGTTCTCTTGCAAAAATTGTAAATCGTGTGGGGTTATCTCGGTTATCTCCTTCTTCACCTACTGCAAATGTTGACCATTGTATTGGTTTATCTCGACCTCCTTCTTCTCCTACTGCTAATGTAGTATATCTTTTCATTTCTCCTGTTTCTTGAACACTTGTTGTAAAATTAATATCTTTCATATATAAACACCTCCATTTTTTAGTTTTTTCAATATATATATAATCAATTTTTTTAAAAATAAATAAACACTATTCATTTTTTAACATTTTTTTACAATTTTATTTCTATATATTTTTAAAATAAATTTAATAATAATAATGTAAAATTACTTAAAATCTAAAAAAAATAAAAAAGTTAAGGAGGTGTCGGTATATGCTAGTAAAATCTACAAATTTAAACCACATAGTAAACACTAGATTTAATGAAAGTAAGACAGTTAGAAAAGAAAGGAAAGCTGTTTATTTTATAGAAGCTTGGAATAGAAATGAAGCAATAAGAAAAGCCATAAAACAATTTGAATGGGATTATCCATACTATGATATTAAAATAATAGATATTAAAGTCGAACTAATATCTGATGCCGGAGGATATGATAAAAATTATTACAGGGTAACTATCATATATGGTAGTATACATGATGAGGATCAAGGTAGTGACATCCCCTTCTTACCTTAGTAAATTTTAAAAAAGCATCCCTCCAAAAATTAAAGATAAATAACTAAAACAACTATTCTACAATAATCACAGGGGTAGAATTACTACTACCCCTTATTTTTTTAGCAAAATTTATATTAGAATTAAATTTTATTTTCCTATACAGAATCTATTAAGCATATTATCTATAACAAATTCAGTTAGATTTACACCTAAAAGATTTAAAATCTTTTCTAATGCTATCCTTAAATTAACTAATACTAATTCTACAGGATTATTATCTTGATATTCAATAATTGCTTTATCTATATAATTTAAAATATCTTCTAACAATTCTTTTTGAAAATTATCAGTTATATAAAAGTTATCCTCTAAGTTTTGATCGTTTTCAAAAAAATCATTTAAAGCTTGGTTTATTTGCTCTAAATTTAATTGTTCTTTTAAAGATACAAAAATAATCCTATAATTTTTAAATCCAAGATCATTTAAAATATTTTTTATTAAAACTTTATTATTGTTTATTGACTCATCTAACTTTTCTTTTTCAATTTTATCTATTTTATTTATTATAGATATTAGATATTGATTTTGATTTAGATTTTTTAATAATTCTTTATCATTTTGGTCAATAGAATCAATTTCAGTTAAAAAGAAAACTAATTTAGCGTTTTTTATTAATTGTAGTGCTTTTTTAATACCAATTTCTTCGATTTTATCTTGGGTTTTCCTAAATCCAGCTGTATCATATATTTTTAGCAAAAACCCATTAAAATTTATATATTCACTTATTATATCTCTTGTAGTACCTGGGATTTCACTTGTTATAACCCTTTCTTGACCATATAAATAATTAAAAAAAGTAGATTTCCCTACATTTGGTTTCCCAATTATTACCGTATCTATCCCATCTTTATATATTCTTAATCTTTCATAGTTCTGTAATATTTTTATTATATCTTTTTTGATATTAATTAGATCCTGAATTAATAAGTTGTAATCTATTGGTGGGATATCTTCTTCGGGGAAATCTATTAATGCTTCTATCCATGGGATCCAATAGCTTAATTTATCTTTTATTTCATTGATTTTATTGGATAATTTTCCATTGAGATTAGTAAAAGCTATTTCTAATTGCTTTTCAGTGTTAGCTTCTATTATTTCTTTTATAGCAAATGCTTTGGTTAAATCCATTTTACTATTTAAAACTGCTCTTAATGAGAATTCACCTCCTTTAGCTAATCTCGCACCTTTTGATTTTATTAATTCTACTATTTTATTTAATATTATCATATTCCCATGAGCACTTATTTCTACCATATCTTCTCCTGTATAACTATATGGACTCTTAAATATACTTATTAATACTTCATCTATAACTTTTTCATTATCATCTATAATATATCCGTAATAAATCCTATATCCTTTATTAAAATCAATTTTTTTATTATTTTTAGGCTTAAATATTTTTGATATTATATTAAATGCTTTATTTCCACTTATTCTGATTATTCCAATAGGAGCATTTTTTAAAGCCGTAGAAATCGCTACTATTGTATCCTCTTTTAATAATAATTCATTTAACATTTTTTTTGTGTTTTTATTACTATTTTGTTATTATTATTATTATTTCTATTTTAATTTTTCTTCATGTTTTTATTTTTTCTTGCTTGTGTAGGAAAATATAAGAAAATAAAATGGAGTTAAATATTAAAACAACTCATTAAAAAAGTAGGTGATTTTAATATATAGTGTTTTTTAAATTTTGCTAGTTTTAGAAGGGAAAAAAATATCTTTTGTTTAATTTTTATTATAAATGAAAGAACTAATAAGAGCATTTATCGCTTTAGATTTACCATTTGAAGTTAAAAATTATATAACTATTTCCTTGTTTGAATTAAAAAAATATTTTAAATATGAAGCTATTAGGTGGGTTAATACTGAGAATTTACATATTACTTTTGCTTTCTTCAAAGAAATAGATAAATCTCTTTTAATTAATAAATTCCAAAATTTAAAGTTTAATTTTGATAATATTTATATTGTTTCTATAGATGAAAGGATATATGATTTTAATTATAGAGTTTTATATTTAAAGCCTGATAATTATGAGTTTTTTTTATCAGTTTATAATGAGATACTTAAGGAATTTAAGGATTACATGGATATAAAAGAAAAGTTTATCCCACATTTAACTATAGCAAGAATTAAAAATAAATTGACTTTAAAGGAAATGGAAATAATAAAGAATTTTAAAATTCCAGCTATTCAGTTTAAAGTACAAGAGATAGCTTTATTTCAGAGTGTTTTACTACCCACTGGACCCGTTTATTATAAACTTAAAACAATTCCTTTAAATCCCTTTTAAATTAATTCTTTATTTTTTTAATTCATTATTTTTTATATGTTTTTTAGGAAGGAATTTAAAAAAAAATATATATTATATAATAGTAAAGGGGGTGATTAATGATGATAAAAAAGCTAATTAGAAAGAAAAAAGCGTTTACTTTAATAGAATTATTAGTAGTAATAGCAATTATAATAATATTGGCTGCTATATTATTGCCTTATATAATAAATAGGGTGGAAGATTCAAGGATAAGTAGGATGACTGGAGAAATAAGAACTTTAAAAACTGCTGCTTTGTTATATTATAATGATTTAGGAGTATTCCCTTTAAGATGGGATTCCTTAGCAGCAAATATAGGTGCTAGTCCCAATTGGAGAGGTCCATATATTGAAAAAATCCCAACAGGTTTAACTACAACTAACTCTACTAACGATACGTGGCCTAATGCTAGTCCCTGGAGAACAAGTTTTGTTTTAATAACTCAATATAGTTCCACAGGGTTTCAGTTTGGAAATCAAACAGGAAGTGAATATACTTTTGTAAAGGCAGTTGCTTTAGTAGTAGAAAATCCCACTGTTTCTGGAGCTAATGCAATACCATTTAGCTCCCTAAGAAAAATAGATCAAGAATTAGACAATGGAGTTGATAATACTGGTTTGATTGTAGGCTCTAATGGTATCCCTGCTAACTTAACTTTTACGCCAGTAAATTATAATACCACAAATGCTGCACTTGTTGTCTTACTACAAGGTTTAAAATAATTTATAAAAATTTTTTAAAATGTTTTTTAACAAACAACAATAAAAAGTATATATCTTTTATAAGAAGTAGAAGAATTGTTAAAAAATAAAGCTTGCTGAATTTATAAGCATTAAGAGCAGAAAATTTAGAACTTAAACATGTAGATAATATAAATAAAAAGAACTGCGACTTTATATAAAATATAGCCAGCTTTAAATGAGGGAGTTATCACAAAGGTGATAACTAAATAAACTTTATTAAAAAAATAATAAATAAAAGGAAATTTAATAAGAAGCACTTAAAGTAATATAATTATTTATACTTAAACTAAGTTTGGTGGTTCTATAACCTAAATAAAGGGCAATTACTTTTACTGTTTAATTAGTTATAAATTGAAAAGTTATTACTGTAAAATATCTTTAAAAAATAAATAAATCCAAAAAGGGTTTATTAAAGAAATTAGGAATTATATAATAGAGTATTTTTATTGTTTTTATTTTAGGTTAAGTAGTTTGATAGTAAGTAATGAGTAATATTTTGTTTTGTGCTGGGAGTACAGGGGGGCACTTTTATCCTGCTTACTCCATTATCCAAAACCTCCCTAATAATAACTATTTCCTTATTCTTCCTATTAATTCTGTAAATATTGACCAAGTTTCTCTATTAGAACAAAAATATAATATAGAAGCTTTTTATATAAAACCATTTTACCATTTCTATTTAAAAAATATATTTGCTAATATCTCAGTATTTTTTACAGATGTTTTATTTATTGCTAATTTAATAGATAAATTATCAATAGATATTGTTATTACCTTAGGGAGTTCTAATAGTATTCCTTCAGCAGTTGCAGCAAAACTAAAAAATAAAAAATTAATTATTATGGAACAAAATGTTTTAGTAGGTAAAGCTAATAAATTCTTAGCTAATTTAGCCGATATTATTGTTATTCCTTTTAAAGAATCTTTAAATTATATTAATAAATCTTTTCATAATAAATCTTTTATATTTCCTAACCCCTTAAGAAAAGAATTCTATTTAATTGAAAATAATAAAGGTAATTTAATTAATGATAATGGGATTAATTTGCTTTTTATAGGTGGTAGTTTAGGAGCTAAATCTATTAATAATTTAGCACTTAAATTTTTAGATTTTTTATTATCTAACTTTGAAAATTCCCTTAATATTTCAAAAGTATTTATAATTTCAGGTAAAAAGAATTATAAAGAACTTCTTAATTCGCTTTTTAATTTAATTCAAAATAAAACTAACTTAGATTATGATAAAAATATTTATGATAATAAATTAATAATTAAGTTTTATAATAGGGATGTTAATTTAGAGATAAATGTTATGGAATATGTTGATGAGATAATAGATTTTTATTTAAATAGTGATATTATAGTTAGTAGAGCCGGGGGAATTGCTACTACTGAAATCCTTTATCTTAATAAAAATGCAATATTAATTCCTTATCCTTATGCTGCTGATGATCATCAATATTATAATGCATTAACCGCTTGTAATTATAACCCTAATATTGACTTAATTAAAGAAGAAAAAAATACAGAAATCGATTTTCCTGCTTTTATTTCAAAACTACAACAAAATATTAAAAAAATAAATAAAAAAAATTACGAAGTTAATAAGAATTTTATTTTTGATTTTAAAAAATTTTCTGAATTAATTCATGCTAAATATTACCCTGTAATTAAAAAAGAAGAAATTAAGAAAGAATTTTAAAACTTATGATTTCTTGTTTTTAGTATTTTTTGTTTTTTGTAAATATTTAAAATATAATTTAAAATATAATTTAAAACAGTACCGCCTGCTGGGGAAAGGATAAAGAATAAAAGTAAATAATTAGGCGGAATACAAATATCCCAGCACTATTAAAAAACTATGAGAGTTAGTATAATAGGGATTAATGGATTAGTAGGTAGCGAGTTATCTAAAATAATTGAAAATAACGAGGATTGGGAGATTACTGGTTTAGGTTCTAATGATAATATTGATTTTGAAAAACTAAAGAAATATGATATAGTTTTTTTATGTGTTGATAATGATGTTAGCGCATATATTGCTCCTAAGATTTTTGCTGATACCTTTGTTATTGATAATAGCTCATTTTTTAGATTAGATCCTGAAGTTAATCTCGTTGTCCCAGAATTAGATAATAATTACTTAAATACTATAAAAGAAACTAAAAAAGTTATTGCTAATCCTAATTGTTCTACTATCCAATTAGTTATTCCCTTAAAGCCTATTTTAGATATTTATGGAATAGAAGAAGTTTTTGTTGCTACTTATCAATCGGTATCTGGTGCAGGGAAAAAAGCACTAGAAGAATTTAAATATCAAATTAAAACTAATGATTTTTCTAATAAGCATTTACCTTATCCTATCGCTTATAATTTATTCCCTGTTATAGGTTCTTTTGATAATTCTAACTCTGAGGATATTATATGTACTGAAGAAAAGAAAATTATTTTGGAATCCCAAAAAATTCTTAATTCCAAATTTAAAGTTTTTCCTTTTACTGTTAGGGTTCCTGTTATTAGAGCTCATAGTCAGGTAGTTTATGTTAAAACTAAGCAAGATTTTAATTATAATAAATTGTTAGATGAGTTAATTGAGTTTGGTAATATTACAAAAGCTTTAAAAATATGGTTAGATAATTCCAATTTACCTGTTCCTTATAATGTTTCTAATACTAATGAAGTTCATTTAGCAAGGGTTAGGAAGTTAGATAGCAATTTATTAGGGTTTTGGAGTGTTAGTGATAATCTTCTTAGGGGTGCTGCCTATAACGCTTACCTTATTGCTAAACAAATTATAAATCACTTTTATAAAAGTAAAATTCAAAACAGGTAGTTTTTAGGGGATATTGAGTGTTAGTCCCATTGTTAGGGGGGTTTTTGGGGTTATCTTAACCCCCTAATGGGGTATGGGGTGAAACCCCATTGTTAGGGGGGTTTTTGGGGGTTACTTAACCCCCTAATGGGGTATAAGGTGAAAAATCATTTTTTATTAATAAAAAATAAAAAATAATAAAAATAAAACTTTAAAGAATTAACTATGAATAATTTTAGAAGGAAAAAAAGGAGCAAGAGTATAGTAGAGAGTTTTTCTAATGCTGTTAATGGATTAATGGAGATTTTTTATCAAGAAAGGAATATGAGAATCCATTTAATTATTGCTGTTGCTATATTAGTTTTAGTATTTTTTGTAAATTTGAGTCATTTGGAGTTAATAGTGATTTTATTTTGTATAGGTTTAGTTTTTGCGTTAGAAGCTGTTAATACAGCTATAGAGTTAATAAGTGATAAGATAAGTAAAGAATATGATGAGCAGATAAAAGTTATAAAGGATGTATCTGCTGCTTCAGTTTTGATAGCTTCAATTCTATCTGTTATTATTGCTTATATTATAATAACTAAAAAATTTAAGGATAGTACTCCGATTTTAATTGAGAAGTTATCAAATGTTCCAGAGTATATGTTTATTTTTGTTTTTGTATTAGTTTTGTTGTTGAGTATGTTGATAAAAGTATGGTATATGAGATTTGTTGGTAGAAAGGTTAATGTACAAGGAGGGTTAATAAGTGTTCATGCGGCTTTAGCTGCTTCTACTGCTACTTTCATTATAATTCATAGTTGGAAGCAACCTTATATAATACTAATGGCAATAGTTTTAGCATTGCTAGTTATTCAAAGTAGATATGAAGCTAAAATACATACTTTATCTGAATTAATTAATGGCTCTTTATTTGGGGTTATTATAACATTAATTATACTTCAAGGAATGAATTTATTTAAGATTTAATAAATAGTTAGTAATACTAAGTTTTATGGGAGTTTTAGAGTCTTTGACTTTATATCAGAAATTATTTTTAGTATTTTTATTGATATTTTTGAATGCTTTTTTTGTATTAGTGGAGTTTTCTTTAGTTGCTTCTAATGAATTGAAACTAAAAAGAATAAAGTTTAATCTACCGTATAAGCAGTATAAGAATTTAGATCATTACTTAGCAACATGTCAGGTTGGAATAACCTTAGCTAGTTTAATTTTAGGGTGGTTAGCTGAGCCCACTTTTTCCTATATTATCGAAAAAATATTTAAGTACTTAAATATACATTTGTATAATATTCATTCTATTAGTATAGTTTTATCATTTGTTTTTGTTACTTTTTTACATTTAGTATTAGGGGAGCAGGTGCCTAAACTGTTTGCAGTTTATAGGCCAGAACGGATGATTATTATATTTTCTCCCGTTCTGGAGATTTTTAATTATATATTTTTACCTTTGACTTTATTAGTTAAGATTACTCAAAATAAGATTGCGAATTATTTTGGGTTAGATGTTTCAGAAGGACATAGTTTAAGATATTCTGTAGATGAAATAAAAGAAATGCTGTTTGAATTATCAAACAAAGGAGTAATTAATGAAAAATTAAGTGATATTATTAATGGAGTTTTAAAATTAAATGAAAAAAAAGTGAAAGATATAATGATTCATAGAACTAATATAATTGCTTTAAGTGAAGAAATGAGGATAGAAAATGTTATAGATATAATTGTAAATAATTTACATAGTAGGTACCCTGTTTATAAAGATAATTTAGATAATATTGTAGGGATATTTCATATTAAGGATTTTTTTGTTGCTTTAAAAAAGAAAGTTTTTTATTTAAAAGATTTATTAGCATTAGTTAATAGGAAAGTTTTGTATGTTCCAGAAAATGGGAACTTATTTAATGTTTTACAGGAGATGCAGAAAACCCAGAATTTAATGGCTATTGTTATAGATGAATTTGGAGGAACTAAAGGTATTATTACTTTTGATGATATTTTAAGTATAGTTATTGGTACTATTTTAGATGAATTTGATTTACAAAAATTGGATTTCTTTAAAACTTCGGATGGATATATTATCAGTACTAATTTACATTTAAATGAATTGCCTCAAGAAGTTATAGATATTTTTAAACAGAATAATATTTATTTGGATAGTGATAATATTTTAGTATCTACGATGGTGTATGAGTTATTAGGTGGTAGGAAACCAAAAAGTAATGAAATTTTAAAAGTTGGAGATTTAAAAATAAGGATTTTGGATGTAAAAGGGAATTCTGTTAAATATATCAAAATATATAAATAGTTAAGCTTTAGTATAAGTAGTAATTATATGCCAGAAATAGAGAACGCGACTACCTTCGCTAATATTCTTATTTTCTCTGTATTTATTATTTTGCTTTTTATTCTAAGAATCTCTTATTTTCTAATGCTATTTTCCCTTAATTATATTGTTAAAGAATATCAACATCTGTTTAAAATAAATCAAAATTATCTTAATAATAGAGAAAAGTATGCTTTAGGTAATAAATTCTTGACTTTTTTACTTATTTTATTTTATTTTATTTTTAGTTTCATATATTTAAAAAATTTCGATAACCTTTTTATTTTTATTTCTTTTAGTGTAATTTTATTCTTTGTAATCTTTTTAATGGAATTCATTTTAAGAAATTATATATTTATTAATTATTTAAAATTTTCAAGATTTATTGAATTAGCTTTTAGATTAAATTATATTTCATTATATATTGGTAATTTTATTAATAATTTGATAGAGCCTGTTATAAAGTTATTTTCGGATGATACAGTTAATATTTCTAATAAATCTTATAGTGATTTAATAGTTTCTATATATAATCCGGATTTAAGTGATGATCAGAAAGAGATAATAGAAAAAATAATAGGTTTAAATGAAACATTAGTTAAAGAGATAATGGTTCCTAGAGTAGAGTTGGTTGCTTTGGAAGCTAATAAAACTATCTCTGAAGTTATTTCTATTGTAATAAAAAAAGGGTATTCTAAGTATCCTGTTTATGAAGATACTATCGATAATGTGATAGGGATTGTATTTATTAAAGATATCTTAAGATATTTAGCTTATAATCAGGAGCATTTAAGATTAAGAGATATAGTTAAGCTTCCAATGTTAGTACCAGAAAATAAACCAATAAATGAATTGTTAAAGATAATGCAAATAAATAGAGCTTCTGTGGCGGTTGTTGTTGATGAATACGGCGGAACTAGCGGATTAGTTACTATCGAAGACATTTTTAAAGAAATATTTGGACCTATTAAAGATGAACACGATAAAGAAGAAGAAGATATTGAAATAAAAAAAATCAATGATAATCAATTTATAATAAATCCTAAGATAGATATATATACTCTTCAAGAGATTCTTGGAATTAATTTAGAATCAGAAAACTATGACTACACTACTTTAAGTGGTTTTATTTATAGTAGGCTGGGAAGAATCCCAAAACAAGATGAAATTATAGCTTATAAAAATCTTAAAATAAAAATCCTAGAGATAAAAAAATATAAAATATCAAAAGTATTATTAACTATTGAACAAGAAGATTAATTTTTATTCTATTTATCTATTTAATTTTCATTTTACTTAAGTTTCAGTTTGTTTATTTTTATAATATATATAAACAGGGGTTCCACTTAGTACTATAATTAATCCTGCTAGCGTTGATTTTAGATCTGCTTGGATTAAATATACTAAAAACAAAATTCCAAATATTATATAAATTAATGGAGTTATTGGATATAAAAATGTTCTATAATCTGAAGTTTCATATGTATATTTTTTTCTTAATATAAATACACTAATTACTGTTAAAACATTAAATAAAATTGAGGCAAAAGTTACGTAAGTTAGTAATTGATTATAAGTTCCTAGGATTATTAATATGGTTGTCCATAGGCCTTGAAAAATAAGAGCTATATATGGAGTTTCATAGGTTTGATGGATCTTTGCTAATTTGGGATTAAATAATTTATCATGAGCTAATGTAGCAATAACTCTTGGACCTGATAAAATTAAACCATTATTACATCCTAATGTAGATATTATTATACCTAAAGCGATTAAAATAGGTCCAATGTTTGGCAAAACTCTTGCTGCTACTTCCTGTGCTACTCTATTATCTACTATATTCCCCATCTCACTTATAGGTATTACATACAAATAAGCTAAGTTTGTTATAACATATATAAATGTTACTATTAATGTTCCTAAAACCATACTTAATGGAATATTAACTTTGGGGTTTTGAACTTCATGGGAAATATAAGTTACACTATACCACGCATCATATGCAAAAAATATCTTTGATAAACTTAATGCTATTAACGGTAATAATATTGCTAAACTTTCATTAGCATATTTTGGATTTATTGAGTTTAGATTATTAAAAGTTCCTTCTTTATAGCTAAAAGCCAAGATTACTAAAATAATTATAGCTAATACTTTTGAAATGGTAAATATGTTTTGAAACAGTGCACCTAGTTTTATTCCTTTTATATTTATGTAAGTTAAAATCCATATGGAGATAATAGCGATGATTTGAGCGGTGCTTAGTTTAAAAAAATTAGTATTTATTACATAATTATTTTCTGATATAAAATTAAAGAAAGTACCTAAGTATTTAGCGAAGGCTATAGCGACTGCCGCTATCGTCCCACTTTGAATAACAAAGAATAAAGTCCAAGCGAATAAAAAACCAATAAAACTATTATAAAGTTTTTTTAAATAAGTATATTGTCCTCCTTGTTCTGGAATTTTATTAGCTATTTCTGCATATGTTAAAGCCCCTGTTATTGTTATTAATCCACCTGTTATCCACAAAGCTATCATATACCAGCCATTGGGTAAATAATTCGCTATAATTGATGGAACTAAGAAAATACCAGAGCCTATCATTGAACCCACTACTATATTTGTTGCATCAAAAAGATTAATTTTATTTTTCATATTTTATAAATTAGATAAATTTTCAAAGGTAATGATTTCATTTTTTATGAATTCAAAGGAGTTTTCCCAAAAATCTCTTTCTTTTATATTTATATCGTATTTAATTAGAAGATCATATGGATCTTTTTTTCCAGTATTTTTTAGAATTTCCTCGTATTCATTTAAGGTTAAGTTATTCTCTAGATATAGTTTGTATAAACCTAGGCTTATTAGTAGACCAATTAAATATGGGTAATTATAAAAATTAGAGTGATAATAATGAGGTTTAACTATCCACATATATTTATGAAAAGAATTAATAGAATCTAAATATATTTCTTGTTGAGAATCTAGCATTAGGTTTATTAGATCATTGGCAGTTAAATTTTGTTCTTTTCTTATTTCAGTTAGTTTTTTTTCAAAAAGGAATCTAGACATTATATCAACTACTACTTGACTAATGGTTAGTAAAAATCCATCTAGTATTGAGATTTTTAGGTTTTTTGAAGAAATTGTTGTATTTATGTAGTTTCTTAAGATATTTTCAGCTAATAGGGAAGCACTTTCGGCTAAAATTAATGGGGAACGCCTATATATCGATAGATTATAAGATAATAAATAATTATGATAAGCATGTCCTAATTCATGAGCTAATGTAAAGATTGATTTAATAGAGTTGTCATAATTAATAAGAATTCTGGATTTAAATGGCATAACGTATATACAAAAAGCTCCATCACTTTTACCTAACCTTGGTTTAGCATCTATCCAGTTATTTCCAAATGCTTCCTTGGCTATATTACTTAAATTACTACTAAACGTTGAAAAGGCATTTATTATTAATTCCTTAGCTAGTTGATAATTGAAATCATTATCTTCTAAATTATTTGATTCACTTTCGATAGGAGCAAATATGTCATACCATTCTAATTTATCTAAGTTTAGTAATTTTGCTTTGATTTTAAAATATTTTCTTATAGTGTCTAAGTTTTCTAAAGTTATGTTTAAAATTATATCAAACGTTTCTTTATCTATTTTATTATAAAATAAAGTGGATTCTAAAAGAGAATTGAATTTTCTTCTTTTAGAGATTACTAATGAGTCCCACTTTATTGAGTTTAATATTTTAGCGAAAATGTGATGATATTTCTCTAATTCATTTATTTCTGTATTATAAGCATTAGCTCTAATTGTTCTATCTTTATGATGATATAGATTTCTCAGTTCGCTTAATGATAAAAGCTTATTATCAAATTTTATTTTTATATTACTTATAATTAAATCATATAAAGATTTCCATTCAGTGCTCGAACTTATACTAATTAAGCTATATAATTCTTCTTCGTTTAAATCCATTTTATGTTCAAAATTCTCCATTGATTTTTTTATGAAATATTCGTATTCTGTTAATTCTCCAGATTCGTTTAAATTTTTTTGGATATTTTCTTTATTATTATAAATAATTTGTTCAATTTTAGTATGTATAGTTTTTAAATTAGATGAAATAGTTAAAATTTTGCCGTTGTATTTATTAGCTTCTTCATGTGTAGAATCACACGCTAAGACACAACTTATATATGCATTTAATTTTCTGTTTAACTCGAATATTTCATTATATAGACCTAGCACCTTTTTTAGTTCCTTTATATCTGTTTTATTTATTATATTTTCAATTTCATTATTTATAAATTCTATTTTTTCTTCTAATAGTTTTAATTCTTTATTAAATTCTGTAAATGAGGGATAGATATTAGATAAATCCCATATAGGAAGATCTTTTATTAAAGGGGTATTACTTTTTAAATCTTGTTCCATGTTAATATTATTTTAGAATAAAAATTTAAATCCTTTTATTAGATTTTTTTTAGGCTAATTTAAAAAATTAACTTTTTTTTAACAAAATTTTTTTTTATATTTTATAGTCTTTTGTAATTATAAATTTAGTTAAAAATTAAAATATAAAAAAACAAAGGAAAGGAAAAAATGATTATGATAAATAATAATGTAAATAAGATAAAGATAACTACATATAATGTAGAGAATTTATTTGATAAAGTAGATGATCCTAACAAGGATGATGGGCCTCCTAAACCTGATAATGAATTAAAGGCTTTAGCTAATGTTATAAAGTATTTAAACTCTGATATTTTAGTTTTAGAAGAAGTAGAGAATAAAGATATTGTTTTGCAAGTATTAAGTATGGCAGGATTAAAAGATAGGTATAATGTAATAGTAGGTAAAAGCGATGGAAGAGGGATTGCTGTTGCTTTACTAATTGATAAAAAATACCCAATAAAGGAATATACTATTAATCAGAATGAAAACATTTTTTATAGGCCTCCTGTAGAAGCTATAGTAGAGTTAGCACCAGGCTTTAATGTAAAAATAATGGGAGTTCATTTTAAGGCTAAAATGAATCCAGCTTCTCAAGAGCAAAGACTAAAAGAAGCTAAAAGAGCAATTGAATTAGCTAAACAAGATTCTTTGCCTACTATAATTGCAGGAGATTTTAATGATCTACCTGATTCTAAAACATTAAGTTTAATTCAAAATAATGGTTTTACTGATGTTAGAAAAATTGATTTATTATCAAAAGATACTAATACTCCTACCCATTACACTATTTATCATTTACCTGAAAAAGATAATAAAGAAATTGATATTCCTAATGATTATAAGGAAATTAAAGGTAAGACTTCTATAATTGACTATATAACTGTAACTGATAATTTAAAAAAATATGTAGTTCAAGGTAGCTTTGATGTATTAGAAAAACAGGAATTAAATGATGTTTCAATAGCTTCTGATCATAGACCCGTTAGTGTAGAATTTCAAATTACTTAAATATCTTTATTAATTTAAGGAGTTTTGATAAAAAAGTATAATTAAGTATATAGAAAGGGGGTTTTTATGAAGGACTTATCAAAAATAATAAGTTTATTAAATTTAGGTGACTTAATGTTAAAATATAGTCAAAATAAAAAAGAACTAAAAGATACAGTTATTAATTATCACCCTCAAAATATAGATAATTATTATAAAGATGTTTTACCTACTAAGCTAACTATTGCAGAATTTATTTTAGATGATAATACTAAACAAAAAATAGAATATGATTTAAAAGAATTTTTTGATAAATTAGGTAGTTATAAATCTTCATTTAAAAAGAAAGAAAATGTTATAAATTTTGAGAATGATAATGTCAGTTTTAATTTTGTAGAAAAAAATAGATTAAAAAAAGAAGATATAGATGAATTGCTAAAAAATATAATAAAAAGTATTCCTACTAAGGCTTTTATTATTAAAAGTGATAATGTTTTAGCAGTATTAAATCAATATGATAAGATTAAACAAGAATTAGGAGATATGAATAGTAATAATTTGGTATTTAAGCCAAAGAATATAATGTATGATGTTTTATCAACTATTTATAATATAGAACGAGATATAAACAAAGTTAATGGTTATGCCCAAGAAAAATTTATAAAACCTTTTAAAGTAGATTTGTATGGAGTGTCTAATAAAGATTTCTTAAAAAATGCTTATTATGATCCTAAAACAAATAGGCTAGTTTTAGGGACTGTTTTTAATTTAGGGGATCAAAGCATAATTAATGCTTCTAATGATACAGATGTAGTTATCCATGAATTAGGTCATAAATTATTAGATGATTTAAGACCGAATTATCTTAATAATTATTTTCATTTTGAATCTGGAGCAGTACATGAGGCCTTTGGTGATATAAACGCATTCTTAGCTGCTGCTAGCGATCCTAACGTTAAACAATATATAAAAGATAATAATATAGATTTATCAAAGAGTAATATACTTTCTCAGATAGCTGAATATTTTGGAAAAACTATATATACTAATATAAAGCAAACACAAGAATTATTGAATAAAAATCCATATATGCCTAAAGAAGAGTTAAAAAATATAAAAGATGAAAAAGCGATTAGAGATTTATCAAAAGATTTTGAATATAAAAAATATTCTAATTTAAAGAATGATGAAAAAGAAGTACATTTACAATCTAAAAGTTTGTCAAATGCTTTTTATAAAGCTTTTATAAATTTTTATAATGATAAAAAGGATAAATATGATTTAAATCAGGTAGCGGAAAAATTTTATGATATATTTATAAAGGGAACAAAAATATCAAACCCAGCAACAGCTACTATCCCAGAGTTTATGAAATCGTTAATAGTAGCAGATATTTTATTTAATGATTCTGAATTAACTCCTTATTTGTTAAATGCAGCTAATGAAAATAAAATCTTTGATAGCTTGAACATAGATTCTATTTTTAATGAAATAAAAGAATCAAAAAATTTAAATATTGAGCCATTGAAAATTGTTTTAAATAACAAATATCTTAAAAAAGAAGAATTAGAGAATTCTTTAAAAGAAGCTGTTTTAAAAATTTTAAAGAATTATTCAAAAGATTTTGATTATTTAACTTTAAATGATTTATCAGTTTCATTAGTTCCAGGCTTTAATAATGGAATAAATATGGAAATTAGTTATAAATATCCTAAGTCTATTAAAGTGAACAATAAAAATGTAGCAGTATATGGTGGAGCTATTTTAGTTTTAGATAAGAATTTGAATTTAATTTATTCTTATATAGAGAATATATCTGATCAAAAAATTAAAGATATGCAAGATTATGCTAATCTTATTTTTAATGATGAAAATGATGAAGATTTTATTTTATCATAAGTAAATTAGTAATTGCAATTAATAGATTGTGAAAAAAATAGTAAGTAAATTAGATGCTTCTTTTAAATAATTTAGAAAATAATATTAACAACAAGTAAGCAATAAGAAAAACAATAATAGTGGAAAAAATAGTTAAAGCAGAAGCATAACCCATATCCAAAAACTTAAAGAAATTTTCGTAAATATACATAGGTAAAGTTTTAGTAGAGTTAGAAGGGCCACCGCCTGTTAAAACCAAAGGTAAATCGAATACTGCTAATGCATAAAGATATCTAAAGATAATAGAAACTGCTACAGCAGGAACTATTATGGGAATAATAATCCAAAAGATCTTATGATACCAATTACCCCCTTCTATGTCTATTGCTTCTAAGTACTCTTTATTTAGTCCTTTTAAAGCAGAATACATAAGAATAGCAATAAATGGAGTAGTTTTCCATATATCTATTAATACCATCCATATAAAAGCAAATAAATTATTAGATAAATATATGTCTTTTAAACTAAATATACTAAGGAATTTAGGAATAATCCCGTAATCTTCATTTAGAAAGAATCTCCATGATAATGCCATAATAGCGGTAGGTAAAGCCCACGGTAATATTATACTAAACCTTACTAGTTTGTTATCATTAAAATATAAAAATAACGCTATTAAAAAACCAAGTATTACCTCAAATGGAACACTAATAGTAGCGAACCTTATACTATTGTATAAGCATATCCAAAAAGTTTTATCACTAAAAATTTCATAAAAGTTAGCTAAAAAAATCCATCGCCTTATATTTAAATAAATAATATCCACAAAAAAAGAATTGTAAATAACTTTTATAAGGGGATAAACTACAAATAAAATTAATAAAATAACAGTAGGAAATAATAGGATAATTCCTGTTAGTATATCTTCCTTTTTTATATCACTAAATTTAGTATGTATCTTATTTCCCTCCCCTATTTTTAATTTTAAAATACCTTAAAAAGTACCTTAAAGTTAGCTAATTATTAATTATGTAGCTAATTCTAAAATAACGTTAATATTTTCTAATTTTAAAGAATTAACAAAAGATTTGATAATTTCAACGGAATCAAAAGGAATGTATCTATTGGTTTCTATTTTTTGATATTTTTCATTAGTATAAATTTCAATGGTAACTGAAATATACTCACTGTTATTGGTATTAAATTTGCTAATTTCATTAATTTTATCATATGGAGTTGTTAAATTTCTTAAAGTAGAAAGAAAATCTCTTATGTTACTTATGTTATTATTTATTATATTGTTATTAAATTCTATAAAAATGGATAATTTCATAAAAGGATTTATTTTATTAAGATTAGTATCAATTAGATTAGTATTATTATTTTTACCAATAAAATCGTTAAATAAGTAGATTTCATTAGCAATAATTTTGAAATTTTCTTCATTCTCTTCTTGTTCTTCCATATTTGTTTTTTCTATTTCTATTTTTCCTTTAACTATAATTATTTCATTTTCTTTTAAGTAGTTTTTAAATTTTTGATATACTAAAGGATAAGCTATTACTTCAATGACATCGGTAGGATCATCTAATATGAATGTAGCCATTTTCCCTTTTTTAGTATAACTTTCTTTTATATCTGTTATAACTCCTATTAAAGTAATCTCTTCTTGTAATTTTTCTTCTTTCTCTAAATAATCTTTTTTTATTTGGGATATTGAAGGTAATTTAAGATTATTATTTTTTTTAATTATATTAACGGGATGATCTGAAAGGTATATTCCTAAGGTTTCCTTTTCTAATTTTAAAATCTCAAGTAATTTATTTTTTTCTTCTGTTTGAGAATGAGCAATATTATTATTTACAGCATTACTATTATTTTTAGTAATAGAAAAAAGAGTACTGCTTTTACTTTTGGCTAAATTTAATATAGTATCTATGTTTTTATATAATTCTAATCTATTAGGATGTAAAGAATCAAAGCAACCAGATAATATTAAAATTTCTAAAGTTTTTTTATTTATTATTTGATTACTTACTCTTAAGATAAAATCTTGGATATCGCTAAACGGTTTTTTAGACCTTTTAGAAATTATTTCATTAATAGCAGCTTGGCCTAAGCCTTTTATACCTAGTAATCCATATCTTATATATTTTTGATTATTTTGGATTTCTACACTAAAGTTTTCTTCACTTTTATTTATATCAGGAGGTAGCACCTTTATATTTAATTCTAATGCTTCATTTAAAAATATTTTTAGTTTATCAGGATTACTTTCTACACTTTTAAGTAAAGAAGCTAAGAATTCATGTGGATAGTGAGCTTTTAAATAAGCTGTTATATAAGTAATAATTCCATAAGCAGCTGAGTGAGATTTATTAAATCCATATCCTGCAAACTTTTCTATTATATCAAATAGGGTTTTTGCTAATTCTTCACTATATCCATTTTCTATACAACCTTTTATAAAAATTTCTTTATATTTTTCCATTATTTCTGGTTTCTTTTTTCCCATTGCTTTTCTTAGGTCATCTGCTTGAGATAATGTGAATTTAGCGAATTTCACTGCTATTTGCATTATCTGTTCTTGATAAACTATAACCCCGTATGTTTCTCTAAGTATTTCTTCTAAATCTGGATGTAGATAATTTATTTTTGATTTATCATGTTTAGATTGAATAAATTGTTTAACTAATCCACTTTCAAGTGGCCCTGGTCTATATAAAGCTATTGCACTTATTATTTCATAAATATTAGATGGTTTTAGCTCTTTTAATAATTTTTGCATACCGCTACTTTCTAATTGAAAAACCCCCACTGTTTGACCATTACTTAATAGTTCATATACTTTTTCATCTTCTAAATTAAGATTATATATATCTAAATCAACGTTATTAATTTTTTTAATTAATTTAACAGTATCATCAATAACACTGAGTGTCCTAAGCCCTAAGAAATCCATTTTAACTAATCCTAGTTTTTCAATAGCTGTCATATCATAAGCTGTAGCAATAACTTCATTTTGTTTTATTAACGGAGTTAATTCATCTAAATCAACTGACGATATTACAACTCCTGCTGCATGTACAGATTGATTCCTTATAACTCCTTCTATTTCTATTGCTATATCTATTACTTTTCTTACATCTTTATTTTCATGATATTCTTTTTGGAGTTCTTTATTTTCTTGTAATGCTTCTTTTATAGAGTAATTAAAAGGAATCATTTTAGCTAAATAGTCTCCAAATGAAGCAGGGTATCCTAAAACCCTTGTAGCATCTCTTATAGCTGCTTTAGCTTTTAAAGTACCAAAAGTCCCTATATGAGCTACCTTAGTTTTCCCATATTTTTCAGTTATATATTCTATAACTTCATCTCTTCTTAATTGACAAAAATCTGTATCAATATCTGGTAAGGATTTTCTACCTGGATTTAAGAACCTTTCAAATAATAATCCATATTTTAAAGGATCTACATTAGTTATTCCAATTAAATAAGCTACTAAACTACCCCCAACAGAACCTCTTCCTGGACCCACTGGAATGCCTTTACTTTTAGCCCAATTAATAAAATCCCAAACTATTAAAAAATAATCACTAAATCCCATATCATTTATTACTTTTAATTCATATTCCATTCTATCTATTATATTTTGATCAGGATTAGGGTACTTTTTAGGTAAATTTTCTAAGCATAATTTTTTAAGGAATTCAAATGAATCTATTTCTTTCCCATTAACTGTGTATTTTGGTAAATAGTAAATTGAATTTAATTTTAGCTCTAGATTAGCTTTTTCTAATATTTCTAAGGTATTTAAGAAAGCATCTTTAAAATCATCCCCCCATATATTATAAAGCTCATTATAGCTTTTTAAATAGAATTCCTGAGTTTTAAATCTTAACCTATTAGGTTCATCTATTCGTTTTTTTGTTTGAATACACAAAAGTATATCATGGGGGTTAGCATGTTCTTTTAGAAGGTAATGTGCATCATTAGTTATTACTCTTTTTAAATTCAATTTTTTAGATAACTGGATTAATTTGGTATTAACTTTTCGTTGTTCCTCTAAATTATGATATTGTAGCTCTATGTAAAAATTATCCTTACCAAAAATGGAAAGATAATAATCTAATGCTTCTTTTAATTTTTTTTCATCATCTTTTAGGATTGCTTGAGGTATTTCCCCAGCTAAACATGAGCTTAACATTATAAGCCCTTTGCTATATTTCGATAAAACTTCTTTATCTATTCTAGGTTTATAATAAAAGCCTTCAGTATATCCAATTGTAATTAATTTACAAAGATTTTTATAACCTTCAATATCTTTAGCTAAAAGTAGTAAATGGTATCCTGTATATCTTAGATCCTCTTGTTCTAATTTAGCTTTAGATTTAATATGTCTGTCATTAGTTATATATAATTCAGCTCCTATTATAGGTTTTATTTCATTTTCTAATGCTTTTTCATAGAAGTTTATAGCTCCTGAGATACTGCCGTGGTCAGTTATAGCGACTCCTGGCATCCCCTCTTCTTTTACTTTTTTTATCAAATTTTCTATTTTTATCATCCCATCTAGGATGCTATAAATAGTATGTAAATGTAAATGAATAAATTCAGTTTTCATAATATTATTAAATTAATTAATTGGATATATTTTGAGGATTTTGATTTTGATTTTGATTTTGGTTTTGGTTTTGATTTTTTTGTTTATTTTTATTAATAAAGAAGAAAGCTAAAGCAGCTCCTATACCAATAATCCCAAAACATAAACAACAAGAAATTAAAGCTACTATTATCCATACAGTGTTTCCGCTTAAATCAATGGGAAAGCTTTTATCTTTTCCTTGGTTAATTTGTTCTTGAGCCCTAGCTATGTATTCTTTAGTATATGGATGATCGGGATATAATGTTTCCACTTCTTTAAATTTTTTTATAGCCTTTTTGTACTTTTGATTCCAGAAATCATTTAATGCTTCTTTATATAGTTTATCTACTTGACTTTGTATATTTTGGATACTACTTTCTTTTAGGAAATCTTGGATTTCCTTACAAGAAACTAAGAATCCATAGTTATCAGTTTTGATACCTGCTTGAGGATCTACTATAACCCAGGTAGCTGTTCCTATTACTTCACCGTTTAAGTTATATCCAGGACCGCCGCTATTTCCTCCCGTTATTAAAGCATCAGTTTGTAAAGACCTAACACCTTTAGCTGAGGTTCTTACAGCAGATATTGTTCCCCTTGTTACTGTTGGTTTTAGTACATCAAATTGATCAAATAATGAACCGGCAAAGAAGTGAACTTTAGCTGGATATCCTATTATATATACTTCTTGTCCTTCTGTTGGCTCTATGTTTGATATAATTGATGTAGGTAAATTAACTGAATCTATTTTGATAATAGCTAAGTCCCTACCTATACCACTAATATCTTTAGCTTTACCAATAGCTCCCAATTTTACTACATTAGCAGGTTTTAAAAATGCACTTACATTAGCCCTCCCCTTTTCTGCAACCCCCAGTCCTACATATATCTCTTCTTGGTAATCTAAATTACTTATTCCCATTAATGTTACTTTTTGTGCTAATTGAGATAGTAGTTTTTCTTGGGTTTTATTTAATTTTACTCCTGCTTCTTGTTCAAATGAAGTATATAAATCTTCAGTCATCGTTGATAATAAAGTTTTTTCTAATACTGCCTGTTTAGCTTCTTCTTCATCTACCTTAACACAATGAGCAGCTGTTAAAACATAGCCATTAGGGTTTATTATAACTCCACTACCTACTGATGTAACATTAACTTCTACATTTTTAGTTCTATCACTAAAATCAAAAAATAATGTTGGTTTTTCTAACATTAGCTTTAGCATAAATGTTAAAACTTGTTCTTCACTATTTATATCTATTTTTCCTTGATAGTAGGCTTCTTGTAGGTATTGAGTTACTATTTGTTGAGCTTTAGTTTGATTAAATATTGGCTGCCTATATTGTATTTGGCCTTTTATATTCATTACTATTAGTACTACTGATGGTTTATTTATTTCTATTATTTTTTGGCTGTCTGTTAAACCAGTATTAGCTAATATTGTCTTAAAAAAAATAAAAAAAATTGATAAATTTAAAAATATAAAAACTAAAAAAAATTTTAAATAATTATTTTTTATAAATTTATTTTTTTTCATTTATATTACCCCCTTTTTTATAAAGTTATGTTAATTGTTCTGATTCAATTAAGTAATATTTATAAGTTTTAATAATTTTTAATTTAGATTCATTTATCTTTTTAGTAAATATATCGTAGTTATCTTTTTTAATAATGACAGGATAACCTTTGTATATTGAATATAAATTATTAGTATTAAGTTCAGGAATATTCCATACTTCTAATTCTATTATTTCATTATTTTCTGGAAAATCATTTATATTTATTTTTGAAAGACTATCATAAAATCTTAATTTATAAAAATCATATTTAGAGATATAATATACAGATTTAAAGGATTTTAAGATAAAATTAACATTGTTTTCTTTTAGAATTTTATCATAATCAAAATTAAGGATATATTCTATTAAGTAAGGGATAATATAGGAGCTAGTTTCTAAGTAGATATTTTTTTCCTTAAAATGTTGGGTTTTTAAAATAGTAGAGTTTATATTATTAATTATTTGTAGAACTTGATATTTAGGGTTTATGATGTATCCAACGGAATTACAAAATTCACAAGGGGTGGCTAATCTAGTATATATATCGCTTTCTGTGCGTTGCCTTGTTAATTCTAATATACCTAAATTAGTAAATCCCCAGATATGGGTTTTTATTTTATCATCTTTTAAATGCTCTTTTAAGGTTTCTATTATTTGGTTTTTTATTATTTCAGATTGTGAGGTATCTGGGATTTTTAGAAAATCTATTAAAATGATACCTGTTAAGTTTCTTATTTTTATTTGTTTAGCTATTTCTATAGCTGCTTCTATGTTAGTATTTTTTGAAGTTTCTATTGGATTAGAACCTATATAGCTTCCTGAATTTACATCTATTAATGTACCTAATTCTGTCGTTTGAATTATTATAGATCCGCCAGATTTTAACCATACTTTTTTTTCTAAATATTTTGATAACTCTATTTTTAAATCATAATAATCTATTAAAGATTTATTAGTTTTTGTTGTATCATAAAAAAATATTTTACTTGAATAATCCTTAGAGAACAATGAAAGATAATTTTTTAATTTTTGATAGATTTCCTTGTTATCTACTATAACTTGAGTTTTGCTATCAAAATATTCTCTGATTATTCTAATTGGTAAGTAATCGTCAGTATAGATTAGTTTTTCATGTTTTGTAGCGTTAAAATCATTTATTATATTTTTCCAGATTTTGATAAGGATTTCCATGTCTTTATAAATTTCAGTTGCTTCAACTTCTTTAGAAGCTGTTCTTGCTATAAAACCTATATTTTCTATATTTAAAATTTCGTCATTATATTTTTCAGCTAAATTTGATCTTATATTTAAGATTATGTTTATTAGAACTTCCTTTATATCGTCCTCTATTATTTTAGATGAAATTTTTATAGAATTTTCATAAGGTAAAAGTATCACATATTTACCGGCTATTGTAATATTTGCACTAAGCTGAGGTAATTTATTTTTTAGCCCAGATTTTTTTATTTTTACTAATATATGATTCCCTGTTTTTATTTTATTTTTTAAATTATCTGGGATATCATTAAAATTAAGGAATCCCGATTGTGAGTTACCCAAACTAACAAAGCACGCATTTATCCCTGGAGTTATATTAGTTATTTTCCCTTTATATATATTCCCTACCTCTTCTTCTTCTGTATCAAAGAATATATTAATTATATTGTTATTTTGAAGTATTACACAAATAATGGGCTTTAAGAAACTTTGTATTAAAATTATTTTTTCTTCTTTTTTCATAAAATAGAAAATAACTACCTATTTAAAAAAAATTAGCAAATTTAATAGTATTTAAAGATGTTATGATAATAATGATTTTAATTACTTAGAGGTAATACATCAACAAAAGTTTTAGTTCTAGTTTTTCTAAATTTTACTATTCCTTCGACTGTAGCAAAGATAGTATAGTCATTACCTAGATCAGTGTTTATCCCTGGATAGAATTTAGTACCTCTTTGACGGATAATAATATTTCCAGGTTTTGCTAATTGACCTTCATATAATTTTACTCCTAGTCTTTTGCTGTTGCTATCTCGACCGTTCTTACTAGCACTACCAGATTTTTTTTGTGCCATAAAATCAGCACCCCCTTTTTATACTTCTTATTTTATAATTATAAATTTTTTATTCATTACCTCTTTTTTATTAAGTTTTTTTTATAACCTTTTAATATAATATAGTTTCTTTTTAAAGGTATAATGATTTTCTTTTTAGAATAATATTAATAAAAATATGTATATTTTAGGGATAGAGACTACTTGTGATGAAACTTCTGTTAGTATTGTTAAGGCTTATGATAATTTAAAATTTGATATTATAAGTAACATAATTTTATCACAGGATATCCATAAAATTTTTGGGGGTATTTATCCTGAACAAGCGTTTAGGAAACATCAAGAAAATATAATAAAAATATTAGCTAAAGCTATAGAGAATTTTGATATAAATAAAATAGAGTTAATAGGTGTTAGTGCGTTTCCTGGGTTGGTTGGGGCTTTAGCTTCTGGGGTTGCAATGGCTAAAACCCTTGGAGTTATTTTATCTAAGCCTGTTATCCCTGTGAATCATTTATGGGGGCATTTATTTGCTAATTTCGCAAAAATTGATTTTAATTCAATAGATTTTAAAGATTTATTTCCTGCTTTAGGGTTAGTTGTTTCAGGAGGACATACTAATTTATATTTTATTGAAAATTTCTTACCTATTAAAATCGAGTTAATAATGAATACGTTAGATGATGCGGTAGGAGAAGCTTATGATAAGGTTGCTAGGCTTTTAAACTTAGGATTTCCAGGTGGACCTGTAATTGATAAATTAGCACAAAATTATACTCCTACTTTAAATGAAAAACCAATATTCCCTATTCCAAAATCTAAAGATTTTAGTTATAGTGGTTTAAAAACTGCTGTTCTTAGACACATAAAAAATATAAATTTTAATAACTTAGATCCAGAACAAAAGGATATTGAAATAAAGAAAATATGTTATTATTTTCAATATTCTGCTATAGAGCATATTATAAAAAAAATTGAATTAATTTTAAAGGAATATAAAGGTAATTTAAGGGGTATAAATTCAATATTTGTAGGTGGTGGTGTAGCTGCTAATTCTTTTTTAAGAAAAAGGCTAATAGAGTTAGCTAATAAATTTAAAATAAATTTGTATATTCCTTCTGTTAATTTATGTACAGATAATGCAGCTATGATTGCCATTGCCACCTTTTTTATTTATAAATCATTTTTTAACAAAATAAATAATGATATTATTGATTTTGATGTTTATCCTTCAGAAGAAGAAGGAATTAAAATATTTAAAAATAATTAATTATCAGAAATAAATAAATTTCCTAATAATTTATATTACTTAAATTTACGGAATAATTTATGGAAATAAAACTCTTCAATTCAAATAAAAAAATAAATATAAAAGAATCTAATTTAATTTTAGTTAATAAAGGCCAAAATCTAGTAGATTTTTATGAATATAATGATTATTTTTTAAAGGTTATTAACGATGTATTAAATGTTAATAAATTCTATAAAGATTTGATAAAAAGAATAGAGTTTATATATGATTTATTAAATAATAAAACTGAGGATAATTTTATAAAGATTAGTTTGGAAAATTCTTTACCTATTGGTTATTTTTTAGATGATGGGAAAATTTTTAATAAAGGTACCAAAAATATGCTTTTGCTTTTTAAAAAACAAAATTATATTAGTTTAGACAATTTTTTAAATAACCAAGAAATTTTTAGTTATAAAAGGATAGAAATTTATAATAAATTAATTGATTTATTAATTTTTTTTCATGAAAATAGTGTTCTGCTTTGTGATTTTAAATTAGATAATTTTTTAGTTATTGAAAATGAGCAAGGTTTTTTTATAACAATAAGAAATATAGAAAAAATCAATGTAAATGATTTAAAAGATGTTGGTTTTATTAGTAGTGATTTTATATTACCTCCAGAGGCTTTTTTTAAAAATGAATATAATATTTATTCTGAGCTTTGGTTAGCTACTAATTTTATTTTTTATATTTTAACAGGTTTAAATGTTTTTGATTTTATAAAAGCTGCTAATATTAATCATAATATGTTACAAAATTTTTTGTATCATGTAGATTATAAGGTAAAGACTTGGCCACCTGATATAAAACAAAATATAAATATTTCTTCTCAATTACCTTATCTAGATCAAATTAAGTATAACAATTTAAAAGAAGTTTGCAAAAACTATTTTAGATATTCTAACTTTAAAGAGATTTTATTTAAAAATTTTATTTTAGGCTATCTTTTGTTTAATCAAAGAAAAAATTTAAGTGCTATAAAAAATGAATTAAAAAAAGATCTAGTTAAGTATCATCTTGATAAACAAAAAGAGCATAAAAATTTAGAATCTGAAAACAAACAATTTATAGATCAAGATAAAATTCAGGATAAAATTATAGATAACATTAGTTTTTATGTATCTAAAAATGAAGTTACCCAAGAAAAAATAGATAATAAATCTAAACAAGAATCAAAATTTTATAAAGATTTAACAGATTTTAATTTAGTTAAAAGAATTGAAATTGAAAGTAATATAATTTATTACCAAAATGTTTCTGGTATACAAGACTATGTTGCTTTTAAACTAAAGCAAAACAATATATTGAATTCGACTTTTGTAGATTTTATGAATAGTATTTTTGTTTTTATACCTTTAAATTTAGATTTATTTACCTACTATAAAGTTAGTATTCTCTTTAGTTTATTTTCATTTATAGATAAAAATCAAAGTGATATACAAAAAAAATATAATTTAGATGAGAAAAGTTTTTATTATTTTAAAGTTATTATTGTTAATTTTGTTCAATTTTTAGATGAAGAAAATCTAAAAAAGATAGTTAATATATTTATTAGCTTATATAAAGATAAATCTTACGGTATTTTAATTTATTTTATATATGAAAATTTAAAACAAGAACTATTAAATATTAAACTAGAAGAGTTAAACAAATCAGAGATTTTAAAAGAAGTTAATATGAAATTAAATAGTTTTATTTCAATAAAAATTTCTAGTCCTTTGAATGAATTTTTAGAAAACTATTTAAAAAAAATAAAAATTTTCGTTATTATTTTTGTTTTTATATTATCAGTTATTAGTAGTTTGATATTTTTTAAAGATTTAAAATTATTTTCATTTATTTTGATTATTAATATTATTTTTTTAGGGTTAAGTGTTTATTTTATTCTAAATTATATATTTAAAATTGTTTTACAGAAATTAAAGTGATAGATTTATAAATTATTTATTTTTATATTTTTATATGGGAATTGTGGTATTCAAGTTAGCTAAATCTAAATTATTAAGTAGGGGCTTTCTGATTGGAATCTAGATATATTCTAAAATTAGCATAAACTTGTTTTATTAACAGTGCTGGATTTAAAAGATTTAGATAGCATTGTTTTATCCCCTGCTATCATCAATTTCCAATATTATCAAATTTCTTCTACTAATGTTATAAAAACTAAATTTTATCAAGAGAATTTATTTTCTAACTATGAATTATCTCAATTGAATTATCTAAATAGTATTAATTCTAACTCTTTTAAAAAAAGGTATTATTAGCAATTTTTTTATTTTGTGAACATTAGATGGGGTTGGCCGGAATCGAACCGGCAACCTTTGCCTTAGGAGGGCAACGCTCTATCCTTTTGAGCTACAACCCCCTTATTCTTATTATTATACAACTTTATTAGTTTAACCTCTATAAAACCAATAAAAAAAATATAAAAACTAATTTTGTAAAAAAATTGTAAAAAAATGATATCAAAGCCTTTATTTTTTTTAAAAATGATTATATATATATTGAAAACTAAAAATAAAAAAACAAAAAAATAGGAGGTGTTTAAAATATGTTTCCATTAATAGGAGGTCCTAATCTAAGCTCTATTTATAATATTAATATTAATAATATTGCTATAGGGGGATGTATTTATAGGCCTCAACCTCAAATCCCACCACATATTATAATGCAGCTAATAATGGTATTAATTCAATTATTACAATTACAACAAGGAGGTTGTGGTTGCCAACCACCTATATTTAATCCAATGGGTGGAGCTCCAATAGGATTTCCACCAGTAGGTGGCCCAATTGGATTTCCACCAGTAGGTGGCCCAATTGGATTTCCACCAGTAGGTGGCCCAATTGGTTTCCCTGGACCAATATGTGGTCCAATGCCTTTCCCAAGACCAATGCCATTTCCGGGATTCCCTCCAATTAAACCACCTACATTTACTGATTACGGTATGGCTATAGGGCAAGGTATAGGAGGAATGGCTGGAGGTATTGCTGGTGGATTTGTAGGTTGGCAAGCAGGAGCAGCAGCTGGTGCAGCTATTGGAACAGCTATATTCCCAGGTATAGGTACTATTATAGGAGGATTCTTAGGAGGTATTGTAGGAGGTATTGGTGGAAGCTTCCTTGGTAAAGCAGTAGGTGGGTTTATAGGTAAAGTAGCTGGTGGGTTTGTTGGAGCAGTTGCTGATGGAATAGCAGGGCTTTTTAAAGGAATAGGAAAAATATTTAAAAAGCTCTTTTAAAAAGACTTAGTAGATGGGATACTTGCAAAGGGGGAGCATAGCCTCCCCTTTTTTTATTTTAGATAATTATTAGAAGGAATAAAGATTTATAGATTTAATTAATTTATTAATGAGTGTTTTATTTTTGTTTTTAGAATATATTGGTTTGATATATTTTATATTAAAAGATGTTATTAAATCCAGTATAAAGTTAGATTTTCCTATCGAATATATTCCTTATTATATTATACATTTAGGATATAATGCGCTTTTTATAGTGGTATTGACAATAACTTTTTCAGGGATGGTAATATCTCTAGAATTAGCAAGGGAAGCAGTGAGGTATGGGGTAGCAGATATGGTAGGTGGTGGAGTAGCTGTTGCTATGGCAAGAGAATTTGGGCCTATGCTTAGTGCTATCGTTATAATTGGCAGAAGTGGTGCAGCTATTGCTGCTGAAATTTCTACTATGAATGCTACTGATCAAATAGACGCTTTAAAAACTATGGGTGCTAATATCTCAAGTTATTTAATTACACCAAGATTAATCGCTTTAATTATATCTCAACCTATTATTACTTTAATATCTATAATTTCAGGGACAGCAGGCGGATATTTTATGGCTAATATCTATGCAGGAATATCTTATAAAGTTTATACTTCATCCATTGAGAGAATCTTAGAACCATATGATATATACTCAGGGTTATTAAAATCAGTAGTTTTTGCTATAGCTATTGTGTTAATTTGTAGTATAGAAGGTATTAAAAGTAGTAAAAATTCGGCAGGTGTTGGTATTGCTACTACTAAGGCCGTTATGTATTCTATTATTATGATTTTTATTTTAAATTTTGCTTTATCTTATTTACTTTTTGCTAGGTAATTACATAAAATACTATTAATTAAAATTGGCAACTCTTTAAAAGAGGAAATTATTTAAAAATTAGTTTATTTATGTTTTTTACTGAAAAAATGATATAAAAATATAGCGGCTGCATTTGTTAGGTTAAGGCTTTCCACGTTAAATATTTCTATAGCTACAATTTTTAAACTATTTATATTTTTAATTACCTCTTTAGGAATTCCATTCTCGCCACCTATAATTACTAAGCTTTTAGGTAATATAAAATTATAATCTAATTTGTGCAGTTTGGTTTTACTATCTTTATCTAATAAAATAATATTATATTTTTTGGAAATAAAGTGATTAAGGATTTTAGATATACTGTAAAATCTATGGATTTTTATTTTTGAGTTTCTGGAAGTTTGGATAACAATATCATTAATGTTTGCAGAGTCGTGAATGGGAATTAAGATTCCAGCTATATTAAAGGCATAACATACTCTCATTAATGCTCCTAAATTTCTTGGATCTTTTATTTTATAACCTAAAATTATTATAGGTAATTCTGAATTATATATATTTTCTTCTATTTCTTTTAAGCTACTGTAAATATAATCATAGTACTCTAATACTATTAATTGATGATTTAAAAAATTAAATTTTTTTTTGAAGATATTGCTATCTATTATATGGATTGGAATATTATGTTGCTTTAAATCGTGTATCATTTTTTTTACATAAATCTTATCCTCAATAGACTTACTTATATATACTTTCGTTATTTTTTTTATGTTATTTTTATCTTCTATAAATTCTTTTATAAGTTTTTTATTATATAGATACATTTTTTATTGTTTTTTAATGTATATATTTATTGTAAATTTGTATAATTGAAGCTTCTTTAAAGTATGCTATTGTTATTAAAAAAAGTAATAATAAAAAAGAAAAAGCTATAAAAATAAGATTTGGTAATAATTTTATAAATTTGGTATTAATATCTGCAATTTGAAAATAAATTAGATTAGAAATAAGTTTTATAATTTTATAAAAATAAAAGAATATTGCTATAGGAAGTAAAAAAATTAAGTAAGGTAAAAATACATAAAGCGAGCAAAAGTAAAATAATAATATCAAAAAATTAAACAATAAAATAAACTTTATAAATTCCAATTTTGATATATTTTTATGAAGTTCTGTATAATCGGTAGAAAATGTATTATTAAGGGATAATTCAAAATATTTAAAAATTAATCCCATATGAGCTGCCATAAAAAGACCTGTGAAATATCTAATTGAATTTGTGGTTTCTCTTAATTTTGTATAACTTGTTATTCCATCTAACCCAAATAAAAATAAATAAAACAAAAATATGAAAATTATTACTTTAATATAATTAGTAATTAAATTATTAATGTATTTATGATGCTTTTTTTTATAAAAAAAAATATTAATTAAATAAATAATAATAAAGCTTACTAAGAAACCTATGTAAGTTCCAGTATCTCTTGAGCAAACAAAAAATTGATACCCATTTATATCACAAAATGATCTTTCATTTATTTGATGGCATAAACCGCTAAACAAAAAAAATAAGAAATCATAAATTTTTTCTAAAATTATACTCATCATAAAATTATACTAATTAGGTAATTGCTTAATTTATTCTATCTTCTTCTATGATACTTTAATAACCTTAGTAATGCTTTTGAATTTATCAGTGTATATCGAACTCCCTCTCCTTAATTTCTTTATCGCTTATTTTAGGGTAGTTTCAGTATTTACTATTTCAACTTCTACTTTTCCTTCCCTTTTCTAAAATTCCAAACACAATAACTTGAAGCTCAAAAAGTTTAAGAACCAAAATGTGCTTATTTTCACAATATGGGCAATGCATAAATTTTTTAAAATACCCTTTTGTCTTAAAAAATCTTAATTTTAATAAAGGTAGAATTAATTAAGTAATCGCTACTAATTATATTGGTTTTTTATATGTTTTGTTTTTATGGTTCATTAGAGTAATAGATAAAGGGGTTGCCTTTTAAATTATAATTGGATATCATTGCTTCACCATAAGCACCGGCACTTCTTATAGCTAATATATCGTTTCTTTCTGTTAAGGGTAGTAACATGTTTTTACCAAAGCAATCTGTAGATTCGCAGATTGGTCCATAAATATCATAAAGATAAATTGGTTTTTCATAGTATTTAGATAGATTTTGGATTAAATGAAATGCTTCATATAATGCAGGTCTTATTAAATGATTCATTCCACCATCTACTATAACTTTCTTTTTATTAGGATTAAGAGAATCTTTTATATATAGAACTTTAACTAAATATGCTCCGCATTGACCTACTATTGATCTACCTAGTTCAAAAATTATAGCTCTGTTTATATGATCTAAAAATCGATAAAATGTATAGAAATAGTTTTTGAAATCAGGGAGTTTATCGGGGTTATAATAATCTATTCCTAACCCTCCTCCAACATTAACATACTTTATCTTAAAATCTCTTTCTTCAAAATATTTGAGAGTTTCATTTATTTTTAAGCAATAATTTTTAAAGACGTTGAAATCTAGGATTTGTGAACCTATATGAAAATGAAGCCCAACAAAATTTAAATGTTCCTTACCATTTTCAATTATTTCTATTACTTCGTTTATTTCATTAAAATTTATTCCGAATTTATTTTCTTCTAATCCTGTAGTTATGTATTTATGAGTTAGTGGATCTATATTAGGGTTTATTCTTAAAGATATATTAGCTTTTTTAGTTAATTTACGAGCAATATCTATAATAACTTTAAGTTCTTGGATACTTTCAACGTTTATAGAAAAAATATCATTACTTATAGCAAATTCTAATTCTTCATCTGTTTTTCCTACCCCTGCAAAAACTATAGGCTTGAAATCTAAGTTTTTAGCTTTTTTTAATTCCCCTAAACTAACACAATCTGCTCCTAGATTATATTTTTTTATCTCTTTAAGTATATTATCATTAGCGTTAGCTTTAAATGAATAGCATATTATACTATTTAATATTTTTGAATTTTCTATTAAATTTTTTAAAGTAAGATTTAATATATCTATATCGTAATAATACGCTGGAGTTTTTAATTTTAATATTTTTTCTATTTTACCTTCAAACATAAAATTAGTTATTTTATTTAATAAATTTCAAATAAACTTTTATTAAGTTTTTCTAGAACTTTTTGTTTATAAGATGTATCTATACAAAGTGAAATATTATAATCACTACTTCCGTAAGCTATCATTCTAATGGGGATATCTTTTATTGATTCTAAAACTTTAAAAAGATAACCTGCTTTATTTATAGGTATATATCCTACTATACATATTATAGAGTTATTTGGAATAACTTCTATAAAAGCAATTTCATTTAATTCATTAATTATTTCTTGTAGGTAGGTAGTGTTATCTATAGTAACTGATATTGATACCTCTGAAGTTGTAATCATATCAACTGGGGTTTTATATCTTTCAAATATTTCAAATACTGCTCGTAAATATCCGTAAGTTAGGAGCATTCTATAACTTTTTATTTTTATAATAGTTATATTATCTTTAGCAGCAACCGCTTTAAAACCTTCCGATATAGGAAGCTCATTAGTTATAACTGTTCCAAATGAAAAAGGATTAAAGGTATTCTTTAATATAACGGGGATATTTTTTAATTGTGCGGGTAAGATAGTAGCTGGATGTAGAACTTTAGCTCCAAAGTACGCTAGCTCTGCTGCTTCTTCAAAACTAATATAATTAATAGGGTATGTTCTATCAACATATCTTGGATCATTATTATGTAATCCACTTACATCACTATATATGTAAATCTCATTAGCATTTAAAATATTACCTATAATAGATGCAGTATAATCGCTCCCCCCCCTTCCTAAGTTATCTATATCTCCAAAAGCATTTCTACATATATATCCCTGCGTTATTATAAGATTATTATCAATTTTATTTATTATATTTATTAAATTATTTTTGATGAATTCCCAGTCTAAATCTTTATTTTCTTTTAATTTTATAAAATCTAAAGCGTTAATTAAACTACATTCAATATTATTTTCTAAAAAGTAAAGATGATATATATTAGTTGCTAAAATTTCTCCTTGAGCTAATATTACTTTTTCTTCCTTTGAAGTTAAATTGAAACCTTCATTTCTATAATTATTAATTAGATTAATAGTTTCATTTATGGCAGCAATAGCTTGCTCTTTAAGGGATGTTTTTAAAAGCTTATTAATAAAATCTATATGTTTATTATAAAGCTCTTCTATTAATTTTTTAGTTTTGTTTTCATCTTTATTTTTTATTGAATTTGATATATCGAAAAGTAAATTAGTTATTCCACTTAAAGCTGATAGAACTAAGATTATTTTAATATTTTCTTTTAATTCATTTAATACTATTTCTTTTATATTGCTATAAGCGTTAGCTACGCTTGTTCCACCAAATTTTAGTACTTTATATTTAGTTTCATTTTTAATAGATTCCACTTTTTTACAGACCTCCTTTAAAACGATTTGTATATTTTTATAATTTTATAAAATTATATTTCTTTATTTATTAATTCTTCTAATTTATTAAGGATCTTTTTTAATTTAGGTTTTATTTTTTCTAAATCTTTTTCATTTTTAGAAATTTTTAACTCTTTATAATACATTTCATAAACTTGTAAAACATTTGAAAAATCTAAAGTATTTATTTGATTTTCTAATTCATATGTTTGATTAGATAAATTTTTATCTTCTTTTATAAATTTTTCTATTTTTATAACATTTTCAAAGTTAATTAATTTTTGAATATCAATAGACTCACTATTATCATATATTTTAATTTTTATGTAACTGTTTTTGTTATCTTCTATTTGTTTTATTAAATTATTTATATTTTCTGTTTTTTTTAAATCTAAAGTTATTAATCTTTTATGACTTTTTAGTTCTATGAATTCAGAAGTTATCAAGTTATGATCTACTTTATTTAGTATTATTCCATGTGGGTAATCTTCTCCAAAATCTAAAGGTAAAATAGAACCACTATAGTGTATATTGTTTATTTTTTGATATCTATGTATATGTCCTAAAGCTATATAATTAAAATCAAAAACTATATCGTTTGATAATACTTTATAAATATCGTTAGTACATAATGGAGATTCACTACTACCTAAATTAACCTCATCTAGCATAACGTGCATAACTAATATCTTTAATGTATTTTTATTTAAAATTTTTTCTTGTAATATTTTATTTAGTAAGATGCTATGTAATTTAGAATATGAATATTCTTTTTCTATATCAAAAATCTGATGAAATTTTAAACCTAATCTATACTCTATAAATGGTACTAATATTATTAATACATTATTATCATTTATTTTAAATTCAAAATATGGAGCATTTGAATTATTATTAAAATATTCTTCTAAATCTATAAAGGTATAGATTATTATTTTTTTATTACTAAATTTGTTTAGGATTTTGTTATAAGTATTTAAATTTTTTAGTTTTAAATCACTATCATGGTTTCCAGAAATTATGAAAATATAATTAACTAATTCATAGATATTAATTAGGAAGTTAATAAATAATTCTTCAGCTTCTAATGAAGGTAACTTATTATGAAAAATATCTCCACTTACTATAATAAACTCACATTTTGATTGTTTTATTATATATTCTATTTCCTTAAAAGTATTGTAAAATTCATCGTATCTATCTATGTCTCCTTTTAGAGATTTAATTTTTTTACCTAAATGCAAATCGCTTAAATGAATAAAATTAAAACTCATTGTATTTTTTGAAATTATCGATAATTATAAATTATATACTATTGTATCCCATTGTAGCTGCATTTATTCTTTCTGGAGTAGATGGATGTGATCTTAGATATGGGTGAGTAAAATCCATGCTGGAATTAAATCTTATTAATAAATCTAGGAAAGGCTGTAAAGGTAGGTTTGCCATTTTTAGGGCTCTGCCTGCATAGTAATCTGCTTCTAATTCTTTTTGTTGGTTATATACGTTTGTTGCATATGTATTCATTCCTGACATCCATTGGTACATAAATACTTGAGGGATATGATTTAATACTTCGTGAGCCCATTCATGCGCTAATACTCCAAAGATTGCTTCGTAGCTTTCATTTTCCACAAAAGAAGGATCTATAAATACTATTTTTTGGCCTGTTGCCATTGCTCCTAAGTTTGTTGGATATATTTGAACAGTTATATATGTCCCATACAAGTAATTTAATTTATTTACGATATCATTTAATTCTTCTGTTGTTACTTTTGAATAACTATAATTTATTAGATTTAATAAAATTAAAAAAAGTAGAATAACATACTTAATAAATTTCTTTTTTATTTTTAAGAAGAACATTGTTTATCACCTTTTATTATGTATAAATAATAAATAAAGAAAAAAGAGAGGAAGGATTACTTCCTCTCTGTAGTTAATTGACATATTTAATGAATTAGAGATTAACCGCCACCGCCGGCAAGAGCTTTAGTCCATTGGTTAGCTATTTGGGATTGAGTTTTATAAGCATCTAATCTAGTTTCTTCATGCATTTTTCTAATAGCTCTGTTAGTATCGAGAACCATCTTCATCATTTCTTGTTGATGTTTTTTTTCAGCTAATTGTTCAGAAAGATATAGGTTTTCAAGTTCACGTCTGTTTTGGTTATCAATAGCCCAAGCCCGAGATTGGTTAATAATAGGTTCCCACATTTGTTGCCTTTGAAATGGAAGCCATTCACTACCATCACCAATACCAAACATTTAAACACACCTCCTTAAAGCTTTTTTTTCCTTCAATATTATTATATACATTTTTTCATAAACTAAATAATAAAATAATTATTTTTTACAATTTTTTTACAAAATTACTTTTTAAACGTATTTTTAATTGTTAGTAAAGAGTAATTAGTTTTATAAGATATTTTATAAAAAATATTCTATCTTTTATAAAAATTATCATATAAGAAATTATCATATAAAGTAAAAAGTAAAAAACAGATAGTTTTTAATGAATAAAAAAAATTAAATAAGCACAGAAATTAATATAAATTATGATAAATAATAAATAAATAAAGAGAGGAAGGATTACTTCCTCTCTGTAGTTAATTGACATATTTAATGAATTAGAGATTAACCGCCACCGCCGGCAAGAGCTTTAGTCCATTGGTTAGCTATTTGAGATTGAGTTTTATAAGCATCTAATCTAGTTTCTTCATGCATTTTTCTAATAGCTCTGTTAGTATCGAGAACCATTTTCATCATTTCTTGTTGATGTTTTTTTTCAGCGAGTTGTTCAGAGAGCATGAGGTTTTCGAGTTCGCGTCTGTTTTGGTTATCAATAGCCCAAGCGCGAGCGGAGTTTATATAAGGTTCCCACATTTGTTGCCTTTGAAATGGAAGCCATTCACTACCATCACCAATACCAAACATTTAAACACACCTCCTTAAAGCTTTTTTTTCCTTCAATATTATTATATACATTTTTTTATAAACTAAATAATAAAATAATTATTTTTTACAATTTTTTTACAAATTTAGATTTTTGAGTAGTATAAATATTTTTTGGAGGTTTTGATATAATTTATTTAGAATAATAGAAGGGGGTGATGGAATTTATGGAAGAAATTCTAACAAAAAATAGTGCTTTGATAGTAGTAGATATGCAAAACGATTTTATAAATGGTGCTCTAGCTGTTCCTAATGCTGATACTATCATACCAATTGTTAATGAATATATTAAATTGTTTGAAAAAAATAATCTAATGATAGTATTTACAAGGGATTGGCATCCGGAAAATCATTGTTCATTTAAAGAAAATGGAGGGATTTGGCCTAAGCATTGTGTTCAAAATACCTATGGTGCTGAATTCCATAAGGATTTGTATATGCCTACTAATAAATATATTATTTCTAAAGCTTTTTTACCTGATTTAGAAGCTTATTCTGCATTTGAAAAAACAGAATTAGATGATTTACTAAAGAAGAATAACATAGACACTGTTTTTGTATGTGGTTTAGCTACTGATTATTGTGTTAAACAAACTGTGTTATCTGCTTTAAAACTTGGCTATAAAACTTATTTACTTGTAGATGCTATTAAAGGAGTTGATTTAAATAACTTTGATAGTGAAAAAGCTATTAATGAAATGATAGCTAACAAAGCTAAAGTCGTTGTTTTTGATGAATTACTTAATAAAATGAAAATTTAACAAAAATTAGTAAGAAGTATTTATCTTAGATAAAAATAAATCCTTACAAATATAGCTTACTAAATTTATAAGTATTACAGATGAAGAAGAATCAAGCAATTTATTAACACTAAGAGATTTAACACCTTAGAACTTAAGGTTATAAGGCTGAAAAAAAATAAACAGAACAAGCTGTATTAAGGTATAAAGCTCCAATTTTATAATATAACTAGTTAGTTCTTATTAAAACATTTAAGTAATTAATTTAAATGTAAATAATTTATAAATAATTAATTTAAGGGGGATTGCTATGAATTTTTTTAGATCTATTTTTAAAGCTATTGTTTTTAAAAGATATTTATTTATTTTTTTCTTTGTATTTCTTAGTTTTTTTGTTTTTAGTGTCTTAAAAGGAAATTCATTACCTGATTTTGAATATACTATAGAATATCCAAAAAATATTGATATAGATAATCAAAATCTATTAAAAATAAGTACTTTTATATTTAAAGATAAAGATATTAAAGATATTGCTAATATTGATATTTCTTTGTTTTATAAAGATAATATAATTTATAAAACTAAAACTAATTCTAAAGGTTTAGCTTTAATAAATATTAATAAAGATTTATTTAAAAATTTAAAAAGTAAAAATGATTTTAATATAAATGATCAGAAAAATTTAGAATTAATTGCTAAAATAGGAAATAATCAAGAGAGGCTATCTTTTAATATTATTAAAAACTATAAAGCTATAATAACTCTTGATAAACCAATTTATCAACCTGGTCAGAAAGTATTTATAAAAATTATTACTTTAAAACAAATAAATAATATTTTTAAACCTATAAGTGATAATTTTATTCTTGAAATATTAGATCCTAAAGGAAATAAATTAGAATATAAAAAAATAAAAACAGATAAGTGGGGAACTCTATTCTTTGAATATAATTTATCTTCTTTAATTAACTTAGGAACTTATAAAATAAATTTAAAAAAAGATAACGACGTAATATCTACTGTTAATTTTGAAGTAGATAGATATACTTTACCTAAGTTTAAAATTGAATTAAAAACTAATCAAAATTACTTAGTTATAAATAGAAATTATCAAATGGAACTGGATTTAAGTTATTTTTTTGGAAAAAAAGTAGAAGCTTATATAAATATAGATGTATTTTCTTTTGATGCGCAATTTTATAAACTTTATTCAATTAATGGGAAAACAGACAAAAATGGGAAATATATCTTTAACCTCAAAGTTCCTAATTACTTAACAGGTATAGATAAAGATAAAGGACTTTTAAAATTAACTATTACCGCTAAAGATAAAGCTAATCAAATCGAAACTAAGGATTTTATATTTAATGTATATTCTAATGATATTATCTCTGATATAGTTCCTGAAAATGAAATTATTTTAAATGTTGAAAATAATTTTTTATGTGTTTTTTATTATCCAGAAAGCGCTAAAATTGACAATAATTTTAAAGTAATTTTTAATAAGCCTTTTAAGAAAACTTTTGAAGTTAAAGGTAATACTTTAAGTTTTACTTATAAGCCTGATAAAAATGAAATTTATTTTGATTATGAAATTATAGATTTAAATAGAAATTTAAAATCAAACTTTACCAAAAGGTTATATATAAATGATAATGTAGATGATTTTATTTTTTTAAATTTAGATAAGGTTTTATATAAAGTAGGAGATAAAGCTAATCTAGAAATAATTTTAAATAATTTAAGAGATGTTTATTTAGAATTAAATCTGAAAACAGATAGTGGATATATTACTTTATTTACTGATACAATTAAAGTTAATAAAAAAGCTAATTATTCATTTAATTTAAATTATTCTGGTAATTTATTTATTAGGGCTTATTATATTAATGAAAGGGGGTTTTTTGTTGATAATATAAAATCAATAATTGTTGAAAAAAATGATAACTTTAAAATAATAACTAAAACTAATAAAAATATTTACAAACCAAAAGATAATTTAGAATTAACAATAAATACGGTTTTAGGTAATAAACAAGTTGATTCAAAGGTTTTAATTGATATAGTAGATGAAGCAGTTTTGTATTTAGCTAATAAAACTCCAGAGTTGCTTAAACTCTATTTATCTCTTGTTCAAGAACTATTAACTCCTAAATATGAAGCTCATAATTATATTGATTTCATAATAAATGAACAAAATAATTTATTAAAATATGCTTTCCTTAAGGATTATAATAATAGTTTAAAACAAGAATTTGATAATAATGTTTTTAGAGTTTTTAGTCTCTCTAAAAAATATGAATTAACATTAAACAATGCTATAAAAACTTATGAGAAGGTAAGTAATTATTATTATAGATTTAAAGTTGTCCCTTATGATTTGTTAAAAACTTTTGGTAATTTAGATTATCTTTATGATGGTTGGAAGAATTTATTTAAAGTTGAATTAAAAGATAACAGCATAAAAATAATAAGTGCTGGTTTTGATAAAAAATTTAATACCTCTGATGATTTAGTTTATCCTGATGATTATTATAAATTTTATAAATATAATAAGAGAATTATTTTTGAAGAAAGCTTTGTTAGAGCTTTAGAAATCGGAGCTCCACAATTTAAAAGTACTGAAAATCTTAAAAAAATTGATACTAATAATAACCAGGATTTATCTTATTTAAGGCAATATTTCCCAGAAACTTTTTATTCTAATATAATTGATTCAAATAAAACCTTGTTTTTAAAATTACCTGATAGTATTACTAACTGGAAAGTTAGTTTATTAGCTATTGATAATAATGGAAATATTGCGGATAAAATATTAGATATTAAAACTTTTCAAGAGTTCTTTATAGATGTTAATTTACCATTATTCTTAACTAAAAATGATGAAATATCTATCCCTGTTATTATTTATAATTACACTGATAAAAAATTAAATGTTAATTTAGTTATTAACAAAGAGGATTGGTTTGAGTTGTTAGATAGTAATCAAAAGAATATAGTAATTGAATCTAAGGGGATTGATAAAGTTTATTTTAGAATAAAAGCTGTTAAAGTTGGGAAAAATAATTTAACTATTCTTGCTTATTCTAAAGATACTAATTTAAAGGATGCTATAAAAAAAGAGATAGAAGTTGTTCCCTATGGTCAATATGTTCAAAATGTAAGCAGTTTTAGTGGAAATAGTAATATAGATTTTGTAGTTAATGGTGAGGGTAAGGGAGCTTACTTAGTTGTTTATCCTGCTTTATTTAGTCAAGTTCTTAATGGTTTAGATAAGCTTTTAGCTATGCCCTATGGATGCTTTGAACAAACTAGTTCTGTTAATTATCCTAATGTTTTAATTTTAAAGTATTTAAAGCAAAAAGGGTTCTCAAAACCTGATATAATTATGAAAGCTAACTATTATATAACTATAGGTTATCAAAGGTTATTAACTTTTGAGGTAGAAGGCGGCGGATTTTCTTGGTTCGGAGATAAACCTGCTAATAAAGTTTTAACAGCTTTCGGTTTAAAAGAATTTAAAGATATGAAAGACGTTGTATTTGTTGATGAGGATTTAATTAGAAGGACAAAGGAGTTTTTATTAAATCAGCAGTTAGGGGATGGTTCCTGGGAGCCTGATAAAACTTTTCTCCATCAAGAGGTTTGGCAAAATATTCAAAAATCTAAAATTACTACTACCGCTTATATTCTTGATGCCTTATTAGAAAATGATCCTTCTATACTAAAAAATTCTAAAATAGATAATTCTGTAAAGTTTATAATAGATAATATTAAAGATATTAAACAAATTGATAACTATACTTTGTCTTTTATTTTTAATTCGCTAATTAATTATGTTATAAATAGTAATTTAATGGGCTTTGAGACTAAAAATTACCATAAAGCTATTGAAAAAATAATAATTATTAAAGAAGAATTAATAAATAGAGCAAAAAATAAAGATGATACTATATTTTTTGAGGGGATAAATCAGGGAACGTTTTTCTATGGGGATCTAAATACTTCTTCTATAGAAACTACTGCTAATATTGCTTTAGCTTTTATTAAATTATCAAAAATAAATATAAATCAATTAAAAGATTCTTCATATATGAATTACGCTTATAAAATGATAAAATTTTTAATTAATTCGAAATCAGATAACGGTTTATGGTATTCTACACAACCTACTATTATGGCTTTAAAAGCTATTTTTTATTTTGAGCTTTATTCTGCTTCTTACAATCAACCTAAAAATGCTATCATTAATATTAATGATAAATCTATAAATATTAGTTTTACAAAAGATGAGTTAGCTTATAAAATTATTGATTTAACAACGTATTTAAGAGATGGTAAAAATTATCTTAAAACTAATGGGGATAGTTTATATTATGATTTAGTATATTATCAGTATTTACCTTTTGATAAGGTTTCTAATAATTTAAAAGAGTTAGATATTATTGTAAATTACGATAGAACTAATATAAAAGAGAATGATATTATAGTTGTAAATGTTAGTATAAAGAAGTTAATTAAGGGGGCTTTGGAAATGGTTGTATTAGATTTAGGGA